>Ga0105239_10000172_pt1 | contig 93484 bp, 91 predicted proteins | sample KBSC44metaG_FD_92761 | JGI IMG/M metagenome (GOLD analysis project Ga0105239, IMG submission 92761) | Corn rhizosphere microbial communities from Kellogg Biological Station, Michigan, USA - KBS C4-4 metaG | ecosystem: Host-associated > Plants > Roots > Rhizosphere > Soil | place: Michigan, USA... | reverse complement strand
TATTCGAAACGTCGGCTCGGACCGTTACTAGAACGGATTGCTTCCAAGTGTACTCGAAATCCGTCTTAATTCGTGGTGTTGACACAGACACCTGACCAGACTGTGCCAATTCCACGTTCCGCCAAACTCCCGTTCCATTGTCAGGTGGATAAGGATTCCAGTCAACATAACCCATTGCAAAGTCACGAAGATAGTTGGTCGGATACGCGACAATGAGGATGGCGTTGTTTCCATCTGAAAGTGCTTCAGTTATATCATACTTTCTACCCCCGTAAGCTCCCACCTGTGTCTCGCTTGATGCTATCTGTACTCCATTGAGATAGATATCGGCTCGTGACGTGATACCGTTTGTCTGCAAGAAGTAGTGCTGGCCAGGTTGAGCCATGAGTGAGAATTCTTCTCGGAAGAACCAGGGAACTTGAAACTCGGAATAGTCAACAGCTGTCTCGAGGTTGTCCGAGTAAAACAGGAATGAATCGTTATAGACATTATTGCTCAGCAGACCTGCGAAGACGGACCCTCGAGCTTCAACTCGATACCAAGAAGAAACGTCCACCCCAGCGAGGGACAGACTGCTCCAATTACCGGTCACATCCTGGCTCGATTGCATGTACCAGCCGGGAATGACTGCTTGATCGCCTGCTGTGGTCAGTATATTAGTCGAGTTCGCAACAGCCGCACTTGAGGTCGCCGCGACGCTGGCTGTTAGAACACCAACGAGAACGCGTGAGGCCCCCATGTTGTTGGACATCCGCGAGAGCACAGAGGAGCTGTCAGTCATCCAATGTTGACTGGCACCTACATCAGGGTATATCTAGATGAATGCGGTTGCACCCAAGGCCATCATCCTAAAGCAGGTCACACACAATACCACCTTACCAGAGAGGAAGCGGGGGAAGCATGAGATGTTACCTTGCCAATCAAGCCTGTAGCGTGCGGACAAAGCCGTGGACTTGGTGAGCTTCTGGAGGATTAGCTTTTGTAACCATTGATCCTTCTGTACCTAGTCACAACACTTTCTTACCGATTAAAGTAAAGGCTGGACCGATGTCATTAGCAGAATATGAGAGGCCGTTGCGGTGGAAACTTCAAAGCTTCTCAGGCGGTATAGAACTGCGCAAGCTCTTATCAATATCGGGAGTGGGTATCAAAGGTTGTCTTTGTCTAACCGTTTAGGGAATGGTTAGATTTGTGATCTACACGACATTGCTTCGTGATTTCATTTTTGATTTTCTGCACCCAAGTCGCTGCTCCACCCGTAGGTACCTGATCATTCGTTTTACTGAGTGCAACAGGCAATATACTCAGCGAGACATCCATTGACCTGTCTATCAAGACATATGAGCGCAGCAGGCCTAACAAGATCTTAATTACATCTCTTATTGGACGGTAACCACCCAGCCTCCATCAACCACTTCTCCCTGACTGCGATCATGACCACCGCTCGTCCCTCCCCATATCAAGAACACGTCTCTTCCCTGATCCGACCAGACGTCGCTTCCAAAGTCATGCAGTCCTGGTGGCCACGCTTCTCCTTCCTCCCCCTGTTGGCATTTTGCCCAGGTATGCCTTCCAGATTTCCAAGAGCTGGTCGAGTCTCCAGCAATTGCATCTCTGACCTTGTCCTTGATGCTTGCTGCCGTGTTCCTTTCAGCATCAATCTGGAAGGACCAGAAGTCATCAAGTGGTCCAGTTTCGCTGTCTCGGCCCATGAAATAGATTAAGTATTCTCGTCCCGCGCCTGTTGTGACAGAGGCAATCCCACTGGAGACTCTAGGTAAGGGCAGTGACATCTGTTGACTGGTGGGGGTAGTGGTGGATGTTTTGCCTTGAGAACCACCATCCACTGCTGCCGTGCCAAAATTAACCGCTTCCCATTTGACCCCATCCTTGAGGGCGACACTAAGTTGCGATCCAGCACCCGCAGAATGGCTGTCATTGAGGTTAAGATACATGACCCTTCCAAAGCCATCTCCAAGTCTCCAGAGTCTATTATTGACGGAGATGATCCGTCCTTCACCAGCGATCTCCGATGGACCAGGGTCTGGAATATCTGGGAGTTTGGCCCAAGCTCGAGAGCCGATATCAAACACCCACGTATCACGCAGCGTCTTAGATTGACTAGCATTCACGTCAGCACGGCGCCCGCCGTGGATAAAAATGGTTCCGTAAGCGTCGACGGTCGGCCCATCCGCTAACGAACCGGCGGGTGGCAATGGTGAGGATGTCGCGGAGTGACTTATTCGCGGTGGAGGGATACCATCAACACAACTCGATACGTCGGCTTCCAGAATGTTGTAGGTGTTTGTCAACGTGTCGAAAACAACAAATTTGTCGAAAGAATGGGCAGAGCCGTCAGAGGAGCTCCCACCACCAACTATGAATAGCTTGTCGTCTATCGCAGTTGACGAATGCCCTATCCTGTTGAAATCTCCTCCTCGAGAGCTCGCTACACCAAGCGACGTTTGCTGAGCCAGAGGACGTTCCGAACTCTTGAGCTCCGGACTCACAATCTGGAAGTCCTGGGGTTCTAAGGTCCCTTCCCCACCTGTGGACGAGGCAACTGGCAAGGTCAATGCGACTATTGTTCCAACTCCACCGATGTTCTGTTCACCTCCAATGATATATGCCTTGCCCCTAACGACATTGACCGTGTGGCCACATCTGGCAAGTTCATGTCCATTTGTTGGTGAATGAATCTTGCGGAAACTCAAATGCAGTGGTGCAGTTGATTGTGCAACTGCAAGCACTCCGATGGCAGCGCCTTCAGCTACTGTCTCGACCGCGTACAGGGCTCCTACCGCCTCAGCCATGTTAACTTCCTCTCGATACCTAAGGTATGTAGTAATCTGTTGTCAGATCCCTTTTACCATGTAGGAACGAATCAATTGATCTGTTGTTGGTTGCTTGTGGTAGCAGCAGCAGCAGGCTATGGAAGCAGAACTGCTTTTTCTGATAGTTTCAGCGCGTACAACCAGGTCACAAGCCATGCATTGTCTTGAAATATGAATATAATGACATTCCCCATACTACATTACAGCATACTATTGAAGTCTCCGACTCAAACCTCACATCGTCATATGATGTCATCGGCATCCTTTGCCTGCCACAGATGGCCGGTGCAACTTCGCTGAGGGTCGACCTTTCCACATGCCACGACTACGAGGCAAATGGCCCCCCTACTATCCCTTTGGTATATATATATATAAAAAATTGGAGTCACCCAAGTCAACACTGGCAAGAGCGTGCCAAATGTGGGCAGATCATAGGAAGGTATGTATTATTTATGGTCTTGGCCCATTGTGAGGATATGGCGTAGGTTGAACCGGAATATCGAGACCTAGAGCTAGGCCCCCCTTTGGCATGTAGTTGAATTAATTTAAACACAATTGGGGTTCAACTAAACGAAAACAAGCGAGCATGTATGTCCCAGCCTAGAAAAGAAACAATATGGCTTATACTTGCGGCAGGTATGTAGCCAGCCGTACGTAGCTACGTAACGAAGGCACCTGGCTCCCATGCCATATCTAAGAAAGAGACTATTTCCCACCCCTCTTCCCTCTCCCCAGCAGCAAAAACCCCCAATGCTATGCAATTAATCCAGTTCATTTTAGTTCCATTCTATTCGTGCCAGTTCAGTCCAGTCATTCCCATCCCCAGGCAGACCTCTCACCCACGTAGGGGAAAGGAGATGTTGTGTGTGTGTGTGTGTGTGTGTGTGTGTGTGTGTGTGTGTGTGTGTGTGTGTGTGTGTGTGTGTGTTCGCGTATGAAGGGGGTAATTAGGTATTAATTATTCAACAGGAACCGACGATTTCAAGAATAGGAAAAAATCACAGCACGACACCAAGGACACCAACCAGGAAACTCAGGCCAACCAGGAGCACCACAACCATCCTCGCACCCGGCACTGCTCTCTGCGCGGCACTCTCGGGAGCGAGCTTCCCCACATCACTACCGCCACTGACGGCGGCACATGTGGCGGTCTCACAGGCATAGCCGGAGGGACAGCAGCCGCCCCCGACGGCGGGGTCGCAGGTGGCCCAGCCCTGGGCGCAGGAGCCGGTGAGCAGCGAGGCCGGGGCGGTGATGCCGCTGCCGGTGGGGGCGACGATGGTGATGCCGTTGGAGTCGACGAGGGTCGTGCTGGCGCTGGCCGGGCACGACGTCGAGCCGCAGTCGCGCCCGATCTGGCAGCACCCTCCCTGGTAGTACGCCGAGCACGCGTAGAAGCCCGTCGGGCAGCCGACCGTGCTGGTTGGCGACACGGTCGTCGTCGTTTCCGTGGTGGTCGTTTCGGTCGTCGGGCGGACGGGCGGTGCCGCTGACCCCGTCGTCGTCGTGGCTGGGCAGTTCGCGGAGCCGCATGCTCGGTCCGTTGGGCAGCAGCCGCCGCCTAGCGAGGCCGGGCACGACTGGTAGCCTGTCGAGCAGGTGAGTGGGTTGGTCGTCGAGCTGGTCACGGTGACGGTGCGCGTGACGGTGACGATGGCGGGCGGGAGCGTCGAGGTCGAGGTGCGCGTCGAGCTGCTCGAGGTCGTGGTCCTGCTGCTCGAGGCCGTCGTCGGCGACGACGGCGTTATCGTCGTGTAGCTCGTGACCGTGGTGGTCGAGGGCCCTGGGGCAGGGATCTGGGTCGCCGTGTTCGTTTGCACGCACCCGACCTCGAAGCATGCATACCCCGGGATGCAGCAGCCGCCGCCAGGGTTGTTGGGGCACGCGGTATAGCCGTCGTCGCAGGCCCCGAGCGAGCCCGCGCAAGTCTGCCCGTTCGGGCAGCACCCGACGTCGCCCAGCCCGGTGTCTTGCACGATTATACACGTCGACCCCGTCCCGCAGCAGCTGTCTGGCCGGTTGATCGAGGTGCACGCCGATGTGCCAGAGGGACACTGGAAATCGCGCTGCGCGAAGAGGTGCCAGCCTGGGATCCGCGCCAGCAGCCGCGGCCGCTGGTGGTCCGTGGGCGTGTCGTGGACTCTGACGGGCGAATCGAACGACATCCACGAGGACAAGGACGTAGCGTTCTCCCATGTGGGAAATATATCAGAGCTACCTCCTCGTCCTCGCCCATCTTCTTCAATTTGCTCTCGATCCCCTTCCGCTGCGAAATGCCAATAGTCGAGGTAAAACTTCTCGCCGGGATCGCCGCTCATCTTCCTCACGCCCTGGATGGGACACTGTAGCAGGCGCTGCTGGATGTCAAGTTCACGCTTGATCAACCGCTCGTCCTCCGGGTAGTATTTGATGTCGGGAGGTAGGTTGTATGGCCATGGCTGCTGGGACGACACGGCCGAGGGAAAGAGAGCGGTGGTGATGAGATATAGTAGTGATGGAGGGAGCGCTGCTAAGTGCAGGGCCAAGGGAGCCATGGTTGGAGATTCACCTCGCTGGCCGCCAGAACCAGCGGAAGCAGAAGGGAGAGTTTATCGAAGGAGCTGGGCTTGTGTGACGCGTGTGAGGGTTGAGGGAAAACTCAAGTCGAGTCAGGTATCTATACAGTGGTACGTACTGTGGTGGTCGTTTTGGGGACGCGAGGACTCGAGACCCACTACTGAGGGAAAGTAGAGCAGCAATGCACAGGACACACGCAAAGACGATGATGCGAAATTGAAGAGCATGAGAGATGGAAGGACCTTACATTTCATTAGAGATGCATTCAGTCATTTCTGGGCAGCAAAGTTGGCCGCGACTGAGGCCAGACGCGCAAGCTGGCAGAATGAGATGGCTGGGATGGATGATTGCAAAAGTGTGGAAACTCGCGGGTGGCGACAGGCCAGGGCCCTCGAGTCACCCACGACGACTTCATAAATCAAAATTTCCACGTTCTTAATCAAATTTCATGACTAACAACAGCTTTGAAGTCTATCTTACAGAAGGAGAACACTGTCAAGAGAATTCCTTTACCAAAGCTACCTGTCCTCGGTGCCGTCTCAGGCCACCTCATTGCCCGGCTTGAGGCATTGCTTCTTGCTCATTGTTTGCTCCTTTCGTCTAAACTCCATCTTCCCATTGCATGCTTGACTTCGATCATACCGTTGCGAGCCAACGTCAAATTCAAGCCTCTTTAAGCCCATCTCTCCCCTCAAATGAGTAGTAGCGACGGCCATCGCCAAGGCATTTTTGGCACACCCTGCTATCCTTTACAGGTGTGCCCGTGATAACAAAAGAAATCCTCCTCTGGTTGACAAGTCACACAGTTCAAGTGTTCCTTTCATCCCTTTCCCTAAGGGTTATTGACGAGAACAGAATACCAGGCTGAGAGAAAATGTTGTTTGGACGGCAATATACTCATTACTCCGTGCAATAAATCAATATGACAGAGTTTGCAGATCAAATTTTTCGCAGTGCGATCAATAAAGACGACCAGCGAGTGATGACTCTGCACAACAAGCCTTGCTCTCTCATCCTCCCCAGATTTTGTTCCAGTTCCAGTCGTATGTTTCGCTGCTTCCCGGCCTAAACCAGAAATTCGCCAGGTTCACAGCAGTGCACGGAGGCAGATATTACAAATGAAATATTGTTGATTGAAGTGGAGTTTCCCTTTTGTTCTCCAAGGCGCGCCAACATCTGATGTGCAGCAATCGCGCAGAGAGGAAACCAGTTCGAAGGAGGCGTGATCAAAGAAAAACAGCTTCAACAGCCGTGGGCGGACAAAAGGATGTGCTGGGAGAGGATCATCCACCAAACCGAGCCAGCTTAGCCCATGCGGCTCTAGGTCATAAAAGTCGTTCATCGAGGGAGTAGGGTCGTGATAGAGTGGTCCCCATAAACGCCAGGGAAAATAGGAAATCAGTGGCTTTAAATCAAGTCACAAGGAGTGGTCGAGTGGCGTGCATCCTCATGTGTTTTGTGAGAAAGAATGACATAGTGAATGTCCGGCACTCATGATGCCTCCCATTTTGGAGGCCCAATTGTTCGACCAACCCATATGAAACATAGTGGTCGAACCCCGATTATCGTCATATTATTACATGGATCCAAGACTGAGTAACGCCTCGATGGCGGCTCGCTCTTGGGAATTATTAACGCCAGCGCCGGTGGAAAGAGAAAAGTTCGCTTGTTGGTGATTCAGAGGCATGGCCGGAGTAGGGGCAGTTCTCGCAATGTCGGCCGGCGTCTTGCTTCGTTGCCTAGGATGGTAGGAATAGGTGGCAATGGGTTGGTAAAGGCGTCCTGGCCCCGAAACCGATCGACCAGCATTGGGTAGCGATCGGGCTCGAAGTGCTTCGGCACCAATGGCTCCCCAGTCCTCCTCATCGGTAATCTCACCATCTCCGAGATCCTCGTCGAGAGGCTCTTCAGCGATAGATGAGACGTAACCATCATCATGGCCATCCAAAGACATCTTGTCAGCCTCATGTTCCAGCATATCTTGGTCCTCATAATCCATTTCGGAGTGGGAGAAGACGGCGGAGTTGCCGGTGAAGCTGGTGCCAAGGTTCTCGGACCCCGTACGCCAGGACCGCTGACCAGGCACCTGAAGTCCGGCTTGAGAGTAAGACGAGGGTAGGCTACCGGGAGGGGTAATGGCGCTGCCTTGACGCTCTCGGGGTAGTTGACCCTTGATGCGAGCATCCCATCTACCCCAACCAACCTTCTCAAACATGACGTCGGCATCTCGGCCAGCGCTTTCCAAACCGCCGCCTTTGCCTTCGAGTGCAGCAACCACCAAGCGCCTGGCTTTGGCAGAAGTGATGCGCGAGAAACCGGGCACCGATGTGGTCAGATAGCCCATGATGTGTCTGATGGCCAAAGGACCGTGCGACAGCAGGATATCTGGAAGGTGGTGTTTTGCCAGCATTCCCGGAGTGATGGCCCCAGCACTGTCGAGATCACCCAGACTATCGAGAGCCTCGGCGCTGAGGGCAGTGGGCTGGGCTAGATCCGGGGCATCTTGCAAGTCAATGTCGGAGTCAACCTGGGTGCTCTTTGGTGACATGGGAGGCTGCTGCTGATGACTGGAACGACGCCGGCCGTGAGGCGGAAGGTTTGGAGAGATGGAATTGGGAGGAGTAGGCAACATGCCTGAACGCTTCTTTCCAGAAGTTCCGGGTACAGCAGTGAAGTTGTCTCGGGGGTTCATGGCATCGCGAGGCTTTGGGATGTCGACAGATGCGGACTTGCCGTTGAGGGCCATTCCAAGGGCCGAAACGGTAGGAGGAGCCATAATGGACTGATCTGCGATGAGGATCGCGTGAATGCTCTGCATGCGGGAAATGAGTCAGCGCTCCGTTGAAGGGTGGAAGCAGGACGACGGGACGCGTGGCCGATAAGGGCATGCTGGTATGTAGGAATTTGGATGGATGACTCACCACACGATTCACAAAGACACAGAAGAGGTAGTGACTACCTTTGCTATCGATTCGGATGGATGGTTGATGGCGCTGTTGATGGCGAGGTTGCGCGGGCGTGAGTCGAGGTCGGCAAAGCGACGCAGGCTGCAAGGCGGAGAGAGTTGGAGGAGCGTGTGGACTGTCAGCTGTGAGTGGCGAGACAACCTGTAAGGGTGGTCTCGTTGTCGCGAGCGAGCAATATCTTCCCTTGATATAAGGAAGATAGGGAGAGGAAGAAGGAGAAGAAAGAAGGAGAAAGCCAAGTTGAGCGAGTGTAATGTAATGTTCTGATAGACAAAGCGGGGGTGAGCAGCAGCGTTGGCTGATGGATGATGGTTGGTTGTTGTTTGCAGGCGTTGGTGGAATGGTTGAATGCGTGAAGTGGTGGATGGTAGAAGGGAGATGCAGCAGTAGTGACAGTGTTAGTAGCCACGGTCATGCAGCTTGTGATGTAGTTGGTGCAGGATTGGCATTAGGGAGGATGGGGAAGGGCAGCAAGGCCTTGAGTGCTGACCACGGGCCACGGGCACCTGGGCTGGCTGGCTGGCTGGCTGGCTGACCCAATTCCTCTAGGCGTTCACGGGCCAAGGTTGAGGGGAGGCCTGCCTAGAAGATGCCTCGGATAAGCCTAAGCCTTCTCCTTATGGGGACTCCCTTTCCTCCACTGGGGCCACCTCGACTACTGGTATTAAGCTCGGACTCCTCAGCCGGGTTGAGTTGGCACGGCCTCAACCTGAACATGGAAGTGGCGACTTGGATGATGCAAGGAAGGTACAGCAATTCATCCAACGTCCCTCATTTCGACAGGTTTCCATTCCTCGTTTCAGTTCATCCATCCTCGTCCAATGCCTCAATTCCTCAACGCCTCAAATCTATCCCAAAGGCCCATACCCCCTATATGGTCAGCATCTCTCACTGATAACGCTTCCATCAAATGCTTCCCGATGTGGATCCCGCGTGCCCGGTGGCCGTCACTCTACCAGCTACTTGACTATCTGCCCCATCCTCGGCACTATGGATCTTTTGTTCCTCTAATTATGGTTCACCATGCCATCACATGGCCTTTCAACTATGGTTCTCTGGGTCTCTACCAAGTTCTGGGGACCGTGAACAGACGCCCACCGCACCACCAATTTCTCCAATACCTTACGAGCACTCCGTCCGTACCTCTTCTCAAAGCCTGTGTCAAAACCTTACCTCGTCCGCTCTCCTAGTAGTCCCGTCCTCGCAGGGAGCGCGAATAATGGGAGCTTGTGGAATCACGCGCCACGATAGAGTTTCGCACACTCTAAAATGCCAGCCCAACCATCGCGTTCTCGGCCGCGTGGGCACTGCCAGTGGCAGACACACCTTCATCCCACACACCAACACACCCACCCTACCAATTGATCAATCTATCAAATCGGTAGATAACGACCCTCATGGCAAGATAATGCTAACCCCATTAGAGCACATCCCAGCCCATCAATCATGCAATGAGAAGCGACAATACTTCCACACTCGGCGTCCAACTGGCCCCAACTTCCCCTTCACGGGTAAAGACGGACACAAATGACTTTTCAAGTAACGGGCAGCTACGGATGTCCCACGCATCTTTGTATCCAGTTGCCTTGCAAGGTTTCGTTGAGGTAGGTCGCTGCCCACTGTTGTCCAACTGTCCAGCCCTTCGCTACTGCCAACACCAGTTCGTCCATTCCACCGGCTCCAGACCGAATACTGCCACTGAGCAGGATGACATCGACGCACATTCGGATTTCTTGGGAAGATAACAAATCTCTGGCGCCACGGCACAACTACCACCTCTCGCGCTCAAGTTATCAATTTACCCGAGCTGCTGCTCGGTTCGGATATCGGTGCGACTCCAGTCGTGTCACAAAGGTACGGAGTACAGAATACGATCGATCAATCACCCCATCCGATCGTGTAACCCCAAGGGCTGTGTCTACCAACCGTGAGTGCTCAACTCGTGCACGAGGCAGCATTCTGCGCACGATGTCTCAAAGTGTGACGATCACAATACTCAAGCCCTAATTAACGGCTTCTGTGGTGGGTGGTCGCTGAATCATTGCTGAAGCCCCATCCACTGATCAGCTGATCATCCTGCCAAACCGATGAGATGATCCCCCCACAGCACATGGATGACTTCTATTGCTACTTTCTGAAATCCCATGTGATGACCCATTAGTAAATAGTAGCTTTGTATTTAGAGTCTATTTCGCACACGCACGAAGAAATTAAATGTGAAATATTTAAAAAACATTCACCCACAAAAAGGCCAGAATATTGGATAATTGTGCCTGAGCTGCAAGCACTCACTCACTCACTCTCGGTATCAGAACCATGTCCTGAATGACGTAATGTGAATCCAAGACGGAGTTCCTTGGCGCGAGGCCTCCTCCCATCCTCGAAAATGAACCAAAAAGTCCTCCTCACAGAATCAAAACTCGCATCGGACCAAACACTCATTCATTCAACAAAGATGACGACGCCAATCCAATCCAATCCGAATCAATCAAAATGTAAGAAAATAAATAATTTGAGCGGCTTATTTTCGTAGGTTATGCCTCACCTAGTCCGACTGACCCAAGGAACTGTAAACCCCAGTCCTCTCATTTCATCTTCATCTTCATCTCCATCTCCATCTCCATCTCCTCCATCTCCATCTCCATCTCATCACATCACCTCTCCTCTCTCCCTCGTGGCACGGGAACGGCATGGAGCTCGTAGCTCGTGCTCAATCTGCAGCATCTGTTTCGCGAAAGGGGGAGGGAAAAGAACCCTTACCTTTCCTCAAATTTCGAAAGCGAAACTCAACTCTATGGAGGTCAGTAGCTACTAGCCACTAACCACTCCCAACCCCACAATTCGGGCTCTGCGCTACGAGTGTTACTTGCTCCACAATGTGAAACTATGTAGCAGTGGCGGCGTGCGGCGGTTGAGGGAGGTAATGAGCTTTCTGCAAGTCATGGATGGCACGGCAAAAGCTAAATGCTGGATGCTGATGACCATTCATTAGACGTGGCGTGCGGCAATGCAAGGCTGTGATTCGTCCTTTGCAGACGACGTGGCAGGAAGGTCTTCCAGGCTGTCGGACTCTGTACGGGAAACACTTGGAATTCATCAGGTAACTAAAACACAAACATCGTCAGGGCCACAGGCACGGTTGATTTGCATAATCATCATTGCTAATTGCTATACCACTGCTCAATTGCCGCTTTCATCTCATCTCAGCTCTCCATCCTACTCGTACTTCTCACACACTATGAAATCATTATGAAATCATTAGATTATCGTCGGTCACGGAAGATATCTTCCTGGGGTATATAATATACACACTCAACTCGTCCCAGATCAATACATGACTTCGCGGTCATCATCAATCTGTGCCATGCTAGCTTCTCCCGGTATGAATCTCGAAATCTTGTCCGTTCGTGAATGGCCGTATTGTTCATTATCGCCAGTCAATTTCATATCGCGGAGTGCTCGACGAGGAACTGATGTCTGTAGAAAAGCCCGGTTGGCAGCACCTAGCTAAGTACGCCCTTCCCTGCTTTCTCGTTTGTTGTCGTTTGAAAATCACATTGTTAGTCTCTTACTCTCCCGTGTTAATGAGCCTCTTGGAGACGGTCCCCCAAGGGCGACAGGGGGGGGCAGAGTTGGTGATTCGGGAATTAATTCATCTTCCCATTTGCTCTCTCGCTCAACTGCCTGTAGTGGGTAGTGAAAGGCATGAGTGCGTCGAGGCGTTGATCTCGTTCGAAATAATTTGGTATTACTTTTAATTTCTCCGTTTTGGCTCCCAACAGAGTCCACCTTTGCGCCTATATTATTGACCAGATGTTTTCGCGCAACCTCATCTAGCAAGAATTGGTACAGGACCTGCGAGAAGCGGCTCGGGCGTCACCGAGGGTTCGGCGTCCCAAGGTTGAGCCATGACATGTCGTTGTTCTTCGGCCCTTCATTAGCATTGCCAAAGTTACCAAAATAATCTCCTGTGATGTTGGGTGAGTGCACCACAGGCCGAATATTGCTTCCTTTCGCAGTCATACCAGATCCGCTGACTGGTACGGAGCGTAGTGAGTTGGGCATTGGGAAGGATGGAATGGAGGAGGTCTTGGTATCAGAGGTATTGTTTGTGTCGTTAGAGGATGCAGTGTTCAGAGGTTGTGGTTGCCCATGAGCAGCGATATAGCTACTTGGAGGATGCAGAGGTCTCTCAGCAGGTCCTGACCATGTATTGCCCACCGGCGTCCATGACATGTTGTTGACACTAGCCGGAACGCCACTAGAGAATGCGCCGTCCATGCGGTCATCCTCATAATCATCGTCAGTGCTGTCCGTCGTCACGGAACTTGCACTTGAAATTCGAGCAGGGATCCCTCGAGCCGCTTGCAGACCACGCGATTGCGGGTTTGCCGGCCCATGCTCGAAGCTGGGACTTCCAGCCGCGACGCTGTGAGCTTCAAGCGGGTTTCCTATACTATCCCTGAGTATAATCTTTGGTGGTCTCAATTGACTTTCAGGCACCCCTATGCCAGGCCAGAATCCGCTCTTGCTGGCTGAGGATCTTGACAAGAAGGTCGTACGGTTGCCAGTCTGTGGTTCTTTCTGGAAATATTTGCCCCATCCTTCATCAGTCTTGCGCTGCGATGGCTTCCGGGCTGGAGCTGTAGCGGCGGCCAATCTAGGGGCAGCAACTGCCGCAGCTACCGCAGGTGTAGCCGCTCCGAGGTCGATACTCGGTCGTTCTTTAAAGTCGCCGAGGATAGGATTCATGGGTTTTGAAATGCTTAGTTGTGCAGCTTTGTCTCGTTTGAAAAGAGCTTGTCCAAAGGCAATACCAGAGCCACGGAAACCGGGTTGGTTCCTGTCAGAAGAAACACGTCGGATGAGATACTTGGGGTCAGGCTTCGATCCAAACATCGCCGTGCTATCTGCATCTGACATCATAGCAGAAGGCACAGGACTTCTTCCCATCGGCTGACCTGCCTTGGATAAAGGCTGTAGGCCTCGTTCCTCAAAGCTGTAGTCAGCGCTTCGTCTCTTGTCGTCAGGATATTCACTTTGTCTCGCTGCATGTGCCCTCTTTCGACGGACGGATCTCAGCCACAGTAATAAGATGATCAAAATGGCAGCCAGCCCACAAATACCTCCGAGGACTGCACCTAAGACAGTCAATCCTTTGCTTTTGTTAGAGGACGAAGAAGCGGGTGCAGGAGTCGTTGTTGGGACGGACGAAGTAGTCGGAGTCGGGATCGTCGACGTGCTGCTAGTCGAAGGTGTGGTCAAAGGTTCTTGTGCGCCGAGGAGTCTAGTGTTCGATATCCAGGCGTTTTCGGATTGGTTGAAGAAAGCTATAGGGTTATCATCGTTGCCTCCCACAAATGCTATTAATCCACCCTCTCCTTGTGCAAGACTGAACCCAGTTCGGGCTGCCGATGGGGCAAACGTGCTGTTGTACACAGGATAGTTGTTGAGAAAAGTTTGTCGTTTCACTTTGCCAGAAGTGGCCTGTGTTTCTGATGGAGTGGCAGGCCGCTCAGCGCCGCCTACGGTCTCATTGAAATTGGCAGGTTGACCTCCTGGGTTGAGCAAGACATTGGTGGTCACTGTGGGTGGGGAGTTGGAAAGTTCGAAAGTTTGCAAGATCTTGCTGTTGTCTGCCAGCGTAAATATTGCGCTCTGCGCAACCGATGGATCAGGAAGGGCGTTGGGCAAAGAAAGGCCTAGATCCTGCCAGCCACCAGTTGGATCAAAGAGGAAAGCATGTATATTTGTATCGCCCCCTCCTACAAGGAGGGCACGATCGTCGTTCCATGGGAGCATAAATGGTTTGATTGTAGGCGGAGCCGAAGAGCTGTATGCCAGTACATCGTACGGCGGGTATGTTTGAAGGAGAAAGGTTTCAGATGATGCACCATCATAGGTGTCTTGAGCACCTGAGTAGACGACGATCGAGGAGGACGCAGTCATATAGGCTGCGCCGTGATTGTGTCGATGCTGGGTGACAGGAGCGGTGAGGTCAATGGTTTTCCAGGTCCCGTCATCGATAGAGAAGCGTTGCAGACCTGAGAAGTCGGCAGAGGAGTCATTCGCGATGCCGCCAACAACATAAAGGGCAGGTCGAGAATTGTCTCCGTCAACGCCTCCCTTAACGCAAACAGCGCCTGTCACCGAAACTCCATTACGCTCCTTTTTCCACTTCGCGCCCTCTTTCAACTCCAGAGTCTGAAAAGCGTCAGGTGAATAGACATAGACCACTCCATTGTGGACGATAGAGCATTGGTCCTTGAACGTAACAGGTTGTTGAGAGCTTGACATTTCCAAGCGTGATGACCTCACCACCAAGCAAAATGGGCGAGATCAGTAAATTGTATGCATTCTCCTTTTGAACGTATGCAGAATGAGAGTTATGGGTTCTTGTGACGATCTGCCCGGCAGACTGGTAGATGTGAAGAGATAAGACTCAGCGGTTGCTAGGCAGTATATCGATGAGCCTGCGTTGCCGATAGAGCGGTCTGTGAGGATAATGGATGAAATTATCCGAGTTGTTTCTCGAGCGACCAAAAGGTTGAGCGTGTGGGACGCGATAGTCCGCTCGAGCCAGTTGGCGGGCAATGGAAATTGGTAGTGAACAAGATCCGTGTTGGTAGTGCAGCGGCGAGATAAAAGAATTTTCCAAGGAGTGTAGCTAAACTCGAGCTCAACTCGAATGTTTATCTGGTAGGGGAAGTCAAAGGCGTGCAGGCACGGAAGGGAGATGATGCGAAGACTTGGTTGCGACAAGAAGGTAGGCTGTGATGGGTCGAGAAAAGGAAGTGAGAGGAGGGTTAGGTGAGAGTCTTGTCAGTTGTTAGGATTGACCTTGGGGTGATTGCTGGTGGAGAGGTGGTCCCGTCGCAAGCGACAACCTGACGGAGGTCCGCAGAGCTGATGCCGTGAATTTGTGGGTCAAGGTGGGTGTTTGGACCACGAGAATTGATTTGGTGCCTGAAGATCACTTGTCAACCTTAACAAGACAGGTATGGATGCAGATCAGCGGTATATGGCGATATTATGGTAGAAATGGATGAGCAAGACGAGTGTATGAGGGTGAAGGTGAGTGTGAGTGTGTGAGTCAAAGACGGAGATAGAAGAGAAGAAGATCGAAAGTGAGGAAGGAGGGACGGGAAGGTCAGGAAACGGGAAGGAGCAGAGGAGGTCAGAGAGAGGCGAGGCGAGGACGTCGAGATCGAGCTTTAGCCTTGGGAGGGAGCAACCAGGATGAAGCGAGGTCAAATTCTGTGACGATACGGAGCAGGAGGAGTGGGAGAAGGAGGAGCTGGAGCCCGTCGCCTGCGAAGCACGCGTGTGTTCGTAAGTGGTCAAGGGCCCTTTGGTACCTGAAATGCAGGAACCCCCAGGCACGAGTCCAGGTACCAAGCCCAGGCCCAAGCACGCTTTTAACCGCTAGCCTTAGAGTTACGGGCTTGCATTATCCGTAACCAAACGGAGTTGGAGCAGCGGCAGCCTCTAAACCCTCTGCAGCCCCTAGGCCCCGGTAGGCCCTGGACGCAACACGGGAAAGGCTCATCCGTTTCCATCAGACTTCTAGGTCGGATTGCCCACCAGTCCCCTTCATGGCGACTATCAACACCAAGGCCAACACCACCGAAACGAGGAACTAATCACCTCGTATTTATGCGTCTTGGAACCATCTGTTAAAGTCAATAGTCACGGCAAATGGGCAAAAAGAGTCGCACAATTTGGCTAGAGAACTTGCTGCCCCGTCTGTCTTCGTGTTCCTCGTACATAGTCACAGTTCTGTGCCACGTACTCCGGACTCATAATAGAGTTTACTCCCTCCGTCCAACTTGGTCTGCCCATTCACACCAGACACCATCTGTGACACGCTGACGAGTAACGGTGAAGAAACTCGGGTGAAGGTGAACGAGAACGAGACTCGTCAACGGCAGGCGGTGTTTGTTTCAAGGTGGTTTTTTGGCCCAACCCAGTTGGCCCTAGATGCCTTGAGATGGCTTGAGATGGCCCTGGAGGGTTTAGCCCAAGCCAACCAAATCCCCCTCTGGGACGCTTACGCAGGTACCAAAGGGACACGAACCGCTGGGCGCCAATTAGCTGACCTCACTTGGGTTAGCACCATAGCCATTTGAGACACCACATGAGACCAGTAACAGATTATGTCATCGTCGCTGCCAGGTACTTGATGGGTAGGGGCTTGGCCCAGGTGCAACGCAACGGCTTGGGTGTCTTGGACAATTCTTGGGGGGCGGCCTCGGGGGGCTCTCGGGGTCAGTTCAGTGACTCCTGCTGCCTACGCTCCTCCAACGTGACCCCTGTCCAGGCTGTCTTTTCAACTGTCACACCCACTGATGCATCACTTCAAACCAAATTCAATCCACACCATCTGCTGCACAAAATGGCGTTCCCAAGGAACAATCACGCACCAATGGTCTGTACACATTTGACACCAATCAACAGAGTCCAATCCTCTGCCTCCGTCGTGGAATTGTGATCGTCGACGTGCATCCAAGATTGCATTACATTTCTCCGAACGAGGCTGGCGGAAAATTAAAATTGCATTGCGTGCATGGCGTATGGATTGTCGCCCATCATCTGAAGCAGCAGCCACCATTTCCACTTGGCTATAGTATTTGGGTCGTTTAGCCAGTCCTCCTTGAGCACGGTCCCCAGTACAGGAGTAAAGGAGCCAGGACTCTCCTTGTTGATTGCTGCGACCCGCCTACAGGATGACATCAATTCTCTCCGGATTCGGATTCCCCCGTATCCAAATAAATACAGCAGCGCCAGATTCAGATCCTGGGGATCCCTATTTGATTTCATGTAACCACTTATTCTCCCGCCCCATTGACTTGCTTTTGGGCTTTCCATTGATGTGCCATCTGTAACATCTTGGATAACTTGGCCGCGCTTTCATCGTCCGCTGGGAATACATAGTCGATGTATTCTTCGAAACGGTCCTCCTCCATCTTTCTCCTCTTTTTGACCTTGCGAGGCATCTGTTTCTCAATGCGCTCGATATCTTCATCCGATCCGTGAGTCTGTTCGAATGATCGCCACGCGTTGAGCAAGTTCACCCGCTCTTCCTTTATCTCTTTAGTTTTGAAGACTTCGTGCGCCCGTTCAAACACCTTTCGCGCCCTCTTCTTGGCCTCGTCGCCCACCCGCTGTTCGTCCTCATCGCCGCCTTCGGCCTCATTGGGGTCGGGTACATTGATCTCGAACCGGGCATAGTTGATCCACACCTTGACGTGATCCGTCTTCTGCAGTAGTCTTTCGTACAGCGCCCGTGCTCGCTCATATTCTTCTTCGTATTCCTCAAAGTCAATGTAGGCCTTCCATATAAGCTCCGGCATGTCCAGCGTGGGCTGCTCAATCCCCAACTCAAAGACTCCTCTTGCTCGATCCAAATCATCCAACCCACGTTCAAGTTCGGCAAATTGAATCCATGCTTGACTGTTGGATGGATTCCACTCGATCTGCTTTTCGAAGAGGGTCCGACACCGCAGGAACTCAAATAACTGTTTCTCCAGTTCAATATACCCGCGGAATAATTTGTCCTTCGGACACATCCCGACGGCCTGCCCAAGTGTTTTCCGCGCCGCCTGCAATTGCATCTGACGCACCTCAAACTGCGCCGTCATGATCCAGATTTTGGCAAATGTCCACTTCTTGTGCGGAATCAACTTCAAGCATTCTTGATAGACCTGGCGTGCCCGTTCCACGTCTTTATTCGTCATTTCCTCCCACAGAGCGTAGAAGATCCAGAGATAAATATATCTTCGCCAGTGTCGCTTCTCCTGTGATGGTGGAACTTGCGCGATGGCTCTTTCGTAAACGTCTCGCACCTTTTCCACATCGCCTCCAGTTTCTTCCAGTCGAGCAAAGTCAAACCAAACATCGTAATTCCGAGTGTTAGTTTTCAGCTGTTCCTCATATTGGACTCTTCGCTTGGCAAGAATCACATCTTCCACACCATCGCGATTGCCAAACTGTTTCTCAAACTGCGTGTAAGATTTATGCAGAGAGGTCGATTGGGACCTTGGGAGTCGGTCTAGCGCATACTTGTAGATTGCCCGTGCTCGCTCGTATTCTTTGAGTTTGGCCTCATAGCGTGCATAGGCAACGAACAGCTTCTCGTCCATGAAATCGTCTCCCAGAGTCTCGATGGCAACACCAAAAACGTCCCGAACCAGCTGGCTCGTACCATTCTCTTCTTCAAATTTGGCCCATCGAATCCAGTTTCGTGGCTCGGGGTGGACAATGGTGAAGCGCTCGAAAATGGCCCTCGCTCGATCGAACTCTCCGTATCTCTTTTCCAGCTTAATGTAGGCCAGCCAGGCAGCCTCATCAGGTTCCCAGCTCATCCATCTCTCGAAAACTTGACGAGTGCCTGGCACATTACCCAGTGTCTCCTCCATATAGACATATTTGTACCACAACTTGTCGATGCGAGGAAGGATCGTAACAGCCCGGTCGAGCAGATTTCGCGCATGGTTGATGTTCCGTGTCTTCATCTCCGCCTCGATATAACGAATCCATAGGACCACACTGGTACTATCCACATCCAGAGCTCGCTCGAATATTGAGCGGGCGCGCCTAAATTCTTTCTGCTCGAGTTCCCATTGCGCATACCGCATCCAATTGTTCATATTAATTCGATTTCGGCGAACATAGTCCTCAAATTCTTTGCGCTTGCGGCCTTGAAATTCATGAAGCTCCTCTAAGTCTGCAAACCGCTGGGTAGGTGCCTGCAGTCCTGGCTCTTGTCTATCAACAGCTTCGCGTAATAACTGTTCGGCTGATATTTGCTGAGGCGCAGCGGCCTTGTTCTTGACACGCGGAGGGCCTCTAGAGGAATCCATTCTGAATAGTTGTGGCTTCAAATGGCGTTAGGAATGGTAGTTCTGGGAAGGGCACGCTTTTGGCCAGTTTGGCGAAGGGGGATGACGTGCCAGATCAAGGGTCGTGAAGTAAAGAGGGATTTGCGAAGCCCACAAGGGCGCGGGAGGCTTCGGTGGGAAAATGGCTGAGTGTGGTGGTCTCAAAAGTCTGGAAGAGTTATGAGTAAACCTTTGATACTATGAGGTGGGAACATCTGCAGCCTGCGGAGAAGTTAAGACACGTGATACAAAATAAATTGATCACATCTAGTTTATGGGGGACCAACATTTCTCCGCACGTCATTCAGTAGAACATCTCCAGGCACAGGCACGAGCAATATCAACCTTCCAACAAAGATTTCCCATTGCAGTCAGCCTTTCTGGTTATTCTCATCTCATTCTCTTCTGCGGGTCTGGTGTGCCCTTCCGTACACTATGGCTACCCTAGCAGATGAGCTTCTCAATGATTTTGAGGACTCTGGCTCCGAGCACGAGGAGGAAGCGAACGGCCTTGAACCAGGGGACGAAATTCCAGCCGACGAGAACGATCATAATCATGGTATACCTCTCGATGGAGATGAGGAGGAAATGGAAGATGCCGAAGAAGAGGTCACCGCAAGAGACGACGATCTAGAGGATGAGGATGATACCAAAGCAAAGGTCGAAAAAATGCGCCTCGGTGCTGTACGCGATGTTCGTACGGTGGCTGGCTTGATGAAGACTCTACAACCCGTACTCGAGGTAAGCTCAATCCCGATATATACTCGTTCAAGCCCAAGTGATTTACAACTCCATTCATGCAGTCCTGACCTCTCCTCCGTTCTCCAGAAAATTGAACATTATCAAGCTATTCCACCAGATCAACGAACCACCTCAGTTGGTTCCATCGAGGACAATCCAGAGTACGCGCTTCTAACTCAGTCCAATCACCTTGCGACTCAAATTGACAGCGAGGTCATTCTTGTTCACAAATTCATCCGCGACCACTATTCTACTAGATTTCCCCAGTTGGAAACTTTGGTCTCTAACCCGCTCGACTACGCCAAAACGGTGGCCATCATTAAAAACGGACCGCTGGAGAACATCAAGTCGATAGCGGAGTCGTCAGATAACCTTGTGAAGGCGCCTCTGAGATCGATTCTCGACGGCCCCACTATGATGGTGGTGGCTGTCGAAGCGACGACTAGCGAAGGTCAGGCATTGACGGATGCCGAGCTCGAAACAACCCTGGCAGCGTGCGAGATGGTCCTCCAACTGGACAGAGCTAAGAAGATTCTTACAGATTATGTACAGTCGCGAATGAACGTCTTTGCCCCAAACTTGACTGCCCTGATCGGCTCTCTCACAGCCGCTCAATTGCTCAACTTTGCTGGTGGCCTCAAAGGTCTTGCAAAGGTCCCGGATCGCAACGTGCCGTCAATGGGTTCGAAGAAGCAGAAGCAGAGTGGATTGGCGACCAATGTTGGAATCAGGCAACAGGGCTTCCTTTATCATTCACCACTGATCCAAGATATACCCAATGATCTGAAAATACAAGCCATGCGTATCGTGTCGGCTAAACTAGTTCTTGCCGCACGAGTGGACAGCGTGCATCAAGCAACTGATGGTTCAACTGGAGAGCAGCTTCGAGACGATTGCCTGCGAAGACTTGACAAACTCACCGAACCCCCTCCTAACCGAGGCCCTCGAGCATTACCAGCCCCCGACGACAAGCCAAGTCGGAAGCGAGGAGGACGAAGGGCAAGGAAAGCCAAAGAGGCAACTGCGATGACAGACCTCAGGAAACAGCAAAATAGAATGGTTTTCGGGAAGGAGGAGAAAGAAATTGGCTATGGAACTGGTGAAGGTACCGTTGGACTGGGCATGATCGGCCAGCAGAATGATGGCAGAATTCGCGCCACTCAGATCGATCGACGCACCATGGCTAAACTGAGTAAGAAAAATCCTGGGTGGGGCACTTCTGGGCTAGCCACCAGTTTGAACAGTGGAATGAACACATCACTCAAGGCATTTGGTACGACAATGGGTGGAAACTCGACCAGTCTTCGTGCCTCGGGTCTTCGAACATCTGGAGTTGGTGCAGGGACAGCCAGCTCGATTTCATTCACACCTGTACAGGGTCTTGAATTGGTTGATCCTAAGGTTCAAGCTGAACTGAAAAGGAAACGAGAGGCCGAGACTGCTGGGTACTTTTCCACGGGTACGTTCACGCAAGTCGGAGGCGGGAAGACCAATGGAGGCTTCAAAGTGCCACAACTCCCACCACCGGCCAAGAAAACAAATATGGGACCACCTCCACCAAAATGATTCACCAAACCTCAGTTATGATTATGCTCGGAGGCCCCATGACTACTACATCTTGTATCCATGGCGCTTCGTTGAAGCTATATGATCCTCTGCCATCTGGTGGCATTTGCCCAACCAGTATGACTCAGTGCATACCCCGATTCTACATAATACCTACAGGCTGACAGAGACAAAGCACCATTCACTACGGAAGAGCATCCCTGTGACAAACTTTGCCGTGTATTGGAGTGAGAGGCGATGTCCCCAGGTCAAGTCAATTGGTGCAGCCGCAAGCTTCTACCTAGCCCGGTCAACTGCCTATGCGCCATTTGGCTTGATGGTACGACCGAGGGTTTCTACGGCTTAGCTCTTCGACCTCGACAACTCATCGATCCCACTGCCAGTATGTCCTGCTTCGGCACTGATTTTCTTCAGATCTGGGGCTGCCAGAAAATATTGAACACAAGTACGACGCTTCAACGCTTCGGGGGAGGCGCTCAAGTGTCGAATGTGTGGCGTGTCTAGTTCACAGTCTCGTCCACCTCTCAGACTGTGTTCGAGGTGTCGGTACACGTGGTGCATGGGCCACCTGCTGTCTCGACACAAGGCAAGAGACTGCCTGCCTGCATGAGAATGTCATTACACCATCGCAGCGGCTTCGAGGAAGCGTGTCGCGTTTCGGAGAAAAGGCTCACGATGAGTGCTTTTGGAAGACGGACATGAGGTTTATATATCGCAATTCCTCTCAAGGGAAGTTGCCTCGGGGCCATTAGTTTCCAAGGCCTAAGAGAGTCGTGGAACGACCCCAATCCCTTCTCGAATCAATAGTAGTCGAGCCAATCAAGTCTCTAATCTCCCCCCTTCCCGCCTTGGTTCTGGTTATGTTTCCCCTTCCCTCTCCCACTACCCCCACCTCTACCTCTTGGGCCATCCCCTTTTCCTCTCGGGACAGGCCGGCTCCGCAGCGAGGCAGGCAGCTCCTGTACGACACCACATTCACCCTCACCTTGCTTCCACAACAATCCCAGTCCCTCCTTGATCTCCACGGCCGCCAGCCAGTATTTCGTTGGAACAACTTTCACGCCTATTCCTTCTGCTCCTGCCGCAATCCCATCTGTCAAGATGACGCCATTTTCGCTTCTCCACCACTTCATGTCTTTTTCTTCTCCCAGCGCCTTTCGGATATCGATGTAGATGAGGATCTGAGCATCGCTTCGCATACCGCTGATGACTTTATTTTCTCCCATCACTTGACCCAGACCTCCCCTCTGCCTCTGAGTGTCAGCCTCGGGGATCACCAGGGCAAGACTGGGACCTGTGGCAAAGTGAACGTGATTTCTAGTCATACTCTTCAATCCACCAGTTTGCAGGATTGGGATCCAGGCTCCGTAGAATGTTCCGTGAACAACGGTGTCAGGTATGCTGGCCGGGTCATCGAGCGTGATCGGCTTCAGAAGGTTCTCGGCCTCAACTCCCTTCATGCTGTGGCCTTGCGTTGCGCGGATAAAGTAACGCTGGATGCCTGGGTCTCCTGTGGACGACTGGAATATCGATATTGCTTTCTGTGTCTCCGTCTCCACCTCAGCCTCGGTGGCAGGCTCCTGGCTAGTTTCGGGAGCTGTAAGAGCCTCCATTGCTTTAGTCCCCTCAATTGTGCTCGACACTTTGGCCACATATTTCAAAGCGAATCGTTTTTTCTCACTCTCTTCGACCACTTCGATGACTTCTTCGAACGTGACCGGCGGTTGCATGCTTTTCAATCTCTGCCAACCCAGTAGGTGGTCAACTCTCACATAGCCGTGGCTATCAATTGGGATCCGCTCTTGCTCAGCAGCATGTCTCAGCAGTCGGGAGAGGGCTTTGGACACGAGCACAGACCGCGACAGTGAATCGTGCCTCGAGCCACCGCGGCCGCGACCACGACCACGGTCACGCCTTTCTGACGGCATTGTAAATATTGAGTGAAAAGCTTCGAGGCAAGAGGAGATTTCTGCTGGCTGTCTTGTTGAGATGAGTACTGCTCGACCCGATCTTGAGGCCGAAACACAGGTGTGAGGACAAGCCCGTCCGTTGCTAATGCCAATGCCTTAATAGGCGTGTAGAAGGCGTAGATTTGGCCGGATCACGCACTAGATGACTCATGCAACGTCGCAATGATTTAGACTTGAGTGGCTATGAAGGGAAGGGTGGAGGATGGGGAGTCACCAGTCCCTTTCTCCCACAGTCCTCAATCCTCAACCTGAGCAACTGGGTAAAGGAGCAAATCTCAGCCCCTTGAGTACCTACGAGTAGATCTGCCTTGGTGGTTGAGGGCTCAGCCTTCTTCAGCTGCCTTTGACAGCCTTCCAGGTCTGTGGTGTTATTGGCACTGCCGAGGTTGGGCCGAGCTCTTTTAGTGCATCTAAGCGTGCCTTGGCACTCAACTGTCAGTCTTGCTGCTTTTAAACACCACTTGCCTATGTGAATCTTCTCCTCCCGATATGCTTTGACACGAGCCAGGTTCAGTCGGGTTCAGGGGGGCGGCAGCCTGCCCATGCGGGTTCTCTCCGAGGATGTCATATTTTTCAAAATCTATGGTAAGGGAACCAAAGCTTGTCGTCTATCCTAAGACCCAGGTACCTTGCTCCCCCAGCTTATTACGCATCAATATGCAAGATCGCGTCTGGCAAGAACTCTTCAGCACACAAGTCGACTATCAGAGCCAGCAGTGTCGGCGCTACGCCATAGACCGTTCAACCTCTCGTCTTTCGCTGACACTGACGGATTTATGCGCTATGGGATTGGAGATGTGATTGATCCTTCAGCAAGACCACGGCAAACCCACGAAGATGAACAGAATTCTCTACACCCAACCCGTCGCAGTGGCTACCTCACAGGGAAAAAGTTCGAGTTGTGGTTTCGGGTCAAGCCTTTGAAGGCTTTCCTCATGGACACGATTTTGCTCCTTGCGATATTCACCTTACTCGCTGTCTTGTTCACATACTACTTTGTCTCAGGCGCCAATGCTTTCAACAATTCCTTCTGGAGCAACCCTGTCCGCAGATTCGTCCTCACTTTCAGTGCTAGTGTTCTCGACGCCCGTTGGAAACACCTGGAACGTGAAGTTCGGATTATGACGCCCTACCGGCGCCTACATGCTGAATCCGCCTCGGCATGCAGTACAATTCTAGTGACACAGAACGGCACAGCCATTTCAAGTTTCGCTCCGGCTCTTCTGCGTCGAAATTTCTTCCACGCATTCGTCGCACTCATTGCCATCCTGCCGGATCTCCTGATCATCTTCATTGGCGGTGTGCCTTACTCCCCAGCACAAGTACTCGAAGTCTACTATACCCGTACCTACACCAGCATTACGATTCTGTACTTGATGGTCGCCAGTGTGCCCGTGGTGGTTGCTTGGAGACTTCAAAATTTGCGAACGAAGATGCCTCGTGAACCTGACACTTTGTTGGCCGTGTGGATGATGATGTGCAGTGAGTGAAACGGTCTCCGTGAGGAGATGAAAGATTGTGAGAAGATGTCTGCGAAGGAGAGGGATAGGAAGATTGTTCAACGAGGTTCACGGTATTGGGCGGGTTGGATAACCCCGATCTCAAACTCGCCCAATTCAAGTCCAATGTATGTATGTGGTGGAGAGGACGGCAGAAGGTAGTCGTCCTTAGTCTGACATTGTTTATGATATGCCTAAGATAACCGTCATCAAAACCATGGTTGAAATAAAACACCAACGAATGCAAGCTCTCCCATTGAATATATCCACATGGCTCGTTTAATAGGTACTCTCTACTAATACCATCAGGATTTAGTCCGACTCCTGCCCACCTGTGGTGCTTGTGAAACCTACCATCAATAAATAGCTACCTGGTTAGCTACCCATTAGACAATCAATGAGTCAGAAAATCACTTGGCATTTTATCAGTGCTCTGGACAATAGCGAAATGGAGATTAATGATACGGAGAGCAGCTTAGTAGCTGTCAATGCTTTAGATGGCGGCTGAAATGGCAATCAATGATCAAGAGGATCCAACACACTTCAATGATTAGAAGTATCTGACCAACTTGTATCAATGATTCAGATAATTCTTCCGAGAAACATCAATGATTGAGAATACTACTAGAGACTTGTCCAGCATGGATGAGAAAGCACGCGAAAATATTAGATGTTTAAAGCACCAGTATTCCGGCAGAGGAGAGTTCGGCTAGACACGGCTAGTGCAAAACGTCCAGATGCTTGGCAAGGAAGTACCATGCCGCTTTGACGATCCACAGCCCGTCCCAAAAGGGTAACTGGAACTTCACTCCAGAAATGGCCTTGCACATGCTCAAATAGAACAACCAGGTCCTATAAAGCCAAGTCATTGTCAACTTGAGTTCATCAACACCACCAAGCGAACGAAAGACAATCCCTGCGAGCGTGCAACAGTCGCTCCTTCGAAGTATCCAAGTCTCCTCAGCCCTACAAGCTTCCTGATTTTGATGCCACTGGCCGGCGCCACCAGCACTGCTACCGCCACCACCATGGAGTCCGTACCAAGTCACAGCGACGCGCCTGCGGCTGTAATTCGGGAACAAACACCGCAGAGCGACGACGAGAACGACATCTCCACCCCGTCATCCCCACGCAGCATCGACCTGGAATTCAACGAGACGCAATGTCTATTCTGCAACCAGCACAGCGCGGACCTTGACCAGAATCTGGCGCACATGTTGAAGGCGCACGGTCTATACATCGACGCCGCACATCTACTCGTGGACATTGGGACGCTGCTGGCGTACTTCAACCTCGTCATCTCCGGGTACTACGAGTGTCTGTACTGCGGCACGCAGCGCAACACTCGGCAAGCGGTCCAACAGCACATGATGGCCAAGGGCCACTGCAAATACGACATTTCCGGCGACAGCTCTGAGCTCAGAGAATTTTTCGAGACCCCTTCTTCGGATTCCAGGGAGGAGCGGCAGCGGAACCTCGACGCCCTGCAGCGCCGCCTGGATGACGACCCGGAGCTTCCATCGCACGTGAGACAGAGGAAGCCAAGGACGGCGAAGCGTGCAGATACAGAGACGGATGCTGGCGGCCCCAGTGGCGCCACGGCTTCGTTACGGCTCGACCCAACAGCACAATCACACGGCGATGCCGGGACAACAGCAGCAGCAGGCTCCACCTCCACCTCCAGCAATCCCGCGCGCGAACTGAGCACAAGAGCGCAGAAGCAAGAGCGCGCGCTGGACAACCAACTGGCACAGCTGCGCGCCAGCGACCGGAGGGCGCTACTGCATCTACCGGCGTCACAGCAACGGGCACTGCTCGCGACACACCACAAACAGACGGAGAAGGCCAGGAAGGCCGAGCTGGCGCAGCGCGGACACCTCGAGACGGCGGCGAACAAGGTCGGCGCCCTCGACAAGGTCAGGCTCGTCCGCCAACCGCCCCATTTCGGGAATGTCTTTAATTGGAGTCATTGATTTTACGGGTTTTGGTATGGGTTTCGGTTTTGGGATTGTTGTGGCCCGTGGGCGTTTGGGAGGGGGAGGGGCTGGGAAAAATGTATTGTGTAGAACATTACTTTTCAGGGGGGGGATATCATGGGCGCTGGCAAGGCGGGGCGGGCGGCGGGCGGGCGGGCGAAAGGTGGAATCAGTGGTTGGAACACTATCACAAAGGTTAGAAAAAGGGGCACTGAGTGGTTCCAGATACATTCACGACGGGAGGAATAGTGCTCAATTCATGATGAATCACGACAAACATGACTGAAGAAGAAAAAAATTGTAATCATTTATTTATTCATTCATTCCTCATGGCTGCTGTTCAGCGTGCGTGCAACCCGCCAGCTCAAGTAAGCACATCTATCTCCCTCTCGCAAGCAACTCATAACCCCAGATCCTTGGCCGCAAGCAAACCCCTTTTAACCATGGTCATAAGCACGGGGCCCGAATCGGCCGTGACCTCCATGCGGCTGAGCTGGAACGAGTCACCGCTTTTCACAATATGGAAGCGAAAGCCACCGGGGCCCGCGACGTCCCAGGCGGTGCCGTTCCTGTCGACCTTCTTGGTCTCGCCGGCGGCGGGCTCGCCCGGCAGGTTGGCCCACATGGTGGCAGAGCCGATCATCTCGTAGCCGTAGTCGGTCGGGGTGCAGATCTGGTAGAAGGGCTCGTGCCAGTGCGCGGTCAGCGGCGCGTACTGGGCCTTCAGGGCGTCGAGCGCCTTGTCGCGGCCCTCGTACGCCTGCCCGTTGGGCGCCACCCACGTGAAGTCCGCCGCGTAGTAGTCCGCCGTCCAGCGCCGCGCGTCGAAGTCCAGCTTCATCGCCTCCAGGAATTTCATGCCCGGGTGTTGTTGCGTCGCCGGCGAGAAGTCGCCGTGCACCACGAACGCGGGCGTGGTGGGGAACGACATGTTTGATGTTTGGCCCGTGAAGCGCTGGACTTGAAACTGTGGTGAGAGGTTCAGTGCCCTGCGCGAGGACAGGGAAAATGGAATAATGGGTGCAAGAGACTGGCAGAACTTGAGTGATGGAGCAAAGAGAAGCAAGTCAACAGCGGAACAATATCATGCTTGCTGAGGAAGAGAGGGGGGAAAGAGAGAACCATGGGCCTGACCAGACTCTTATGTATGCATACGTTTTTCAATTCAAGTGCAGCGACAGTAACGTAAGTGGCACCACCAGTCAGTCGTCTCCGCCAAAACATCTGGTGTTTTGGGACATCCTGGCTGGGGAGGGATGGAGGGTGAGGTCCAGCATCGGCAGGAGCCCGCATCTCGTAATCCTCAGGAAGGGGACTCAGATCAGGAACGACTTACGACAATGGGCTCAAACCTTTTTACCTGCAAACGTGCTCGCACAGGTGAACTAGCCGCAGACTTTTGGGCTTTTTCAGCTCGCCGCCCTGATAGATCAGCTGGAGGATAAGGTGGTTGGCTTGTCGGGGTTAAGCTTTGATGGAATACGAAGGAGACCTGATAGCTAACCTAATTCCAACGCACTCGAGCAGCAAACGTGTGGTGGACCGTAGCCCACATCGTGGCCTGTACGTAAGTCCCCCTCGACGTAGTTTCCAGCCATCAGGCTTCCACCTATCCTGCGCAAAACTGGACGCACGAGGGCGCCCAATCAGGGGACCGGTGGCCGCTGAGGCTGGGCTGGAAAAATGGTTGCTACGTGGCTGATGGTCGTCTGAAAGGCGGCATTTTGGGTGACAGAAATGGCCACGCAAACCAGAGAGGAGGTCCCAAGTGGGTGATTGATCGTGCTTGATTTGAAGGACATTTCGTTGCCCCGATACTATGTAAATAACTAAACCATGTGGGAATGGGAACGCGAAGTCTGTAATAAGCACGGCAAAGCCCAATTAACATCCAAACTAGTATGTGCAGACGAAATGATCATTTCTACCCGCACAATCTGAAGCGGCCGAACACCACGGACAGAGCACAGGTGCACGTGAGCGACTTCTACGGATCGCCCCGAGGGGAATCCAGATTCAGATTTATATCGCACGAGACAACGCTGGATCATGTGCACGCCAATGGCAATGACTGGCAATTCTCGGTCCGGCATACTCCTCATTCAACCCCGAATCCCACGGGATAGGTCCAACAACACCGAGCTCCCACCAGGATCCCCGGACGAAACGAGTATGGCCGGGGGGGTGAAAGAAGGAGCCTGTGCTATGATCTCGGTGAAGTCTAACATTCATTCTTTGCGAGTACATACGCCATTCCCACAGTTCCATGGGAAACGGTTGACCCGGCGTCCGTGAAGAACCGCGGAGGGAACTCGCGGGGCCACAAAGATTTCCAATCAAGCAAGCACCCTCGATTTCGCGGGGCGCCTAGAGCGAGGGACAGACATCTATTCCCCGGAGTATAAGAGTGGTATAGTATGTGAGTAGAGATGGTATCTGCCCCCCCTCATGTCCTCCCACAGAAACAAAGGGTAACCCATTTCTCCCTTCGTCCCTTTCTCCCACAATCATGGTCGCTTCTTTCTCATGCCTCGTCCGCTTCAAGGACTCGGACGGCACAGTTCACTACGGCGACGTGCCCGGCGGGCCCGACAATCTTGTCGGCAGCACGGCCAATCTTCTATCAGGCACAGAGCCTTGGGATCTGCAGCCGACCCAGGGGACCGCACAGATCGCGGAAGTGCTGTGCCCGCTAGAATCCACGCCGCTGGTGTATGGCATCGGCCTCAACTACAAGAAGCACATTGAGGAATCCGGGTTCCCGACGCCAGAGTTCCCCGTCGTGTTCACGAAGCCAGGTGACTCGCTCGCGGGGCCCTTTGAGGACATCCCCGTGGACGCGCGGTGCGAGCTGCTGGACTACGAGGGCGAGCTGCTCATTGTGATTGGAAAGGACGTGCGGAATTTCCGCAAGGGCGACGACCCCCTCCCCTATATCCTGGGTTACTCCGTGAGCAACGACGTGTCGTCTCGGTACTGGCAGACGCCGGCAAGATGCGGGAACCAGCATGGCATGGCGAAGTCGTTCGACAAGTTCGCACCCATAGGCCCTGCGATCGTCAGCCCGGAGAGCCTGCTCATCAAGGATAAGATCGTGGACGGCGCGCCGAACCTGACGCTCCAGACGTTTGTCAACGGGGAGCTGCGCCAGGAAACTAATACTGATGATCTTCTGTTCCGCACCAGTGATCTGCTGGAGTACATTAGCATGGGTAGGACGGTGAGGAAGGGCACCATCATCATGACCGGCACGCCGAGCGGAGTGGCCGCCTTCATGAAGCCCCCTGCTTGGCTCAAGAGTGGCGATTTGGTGGAGATCAAGATCGAGGCGCTAGGGTCGATCAAGAATAAGATGGTAATTGAGTCGTAGAGGAGGGAATGCCGAAAATGAGTTCATCCCTAACTAGTCCATATGATATTTAAATAACCAGGAGGCTTAGCCTTCGGCCACCTCGTACGCCGTAGAACCTACCATTATTGTATCAGGAGCCCTAATATATGTGTCTCCCGGAAGGATTCTCCGTAGTCGAGAGGGCTAGAACCACCATCAATCGGCAAAGCCTCATTTCGAATACTCACACTCACCAGTAGCCTAGACAACGCTTAGCCTCGGATGTCTCTATGTGCCTGCCCATGACACAGGTTCCATGCCACGGTCTTCGGGCTTCCACAATTTGTAAGCCCGAGGATTTGTTATATATGCCGAACAGGAACCCTCGAATCACCCCCGGGCTGAATTCGATTCCCGAGCCATCTTTTTATTACAGTTGTGCCTTCAGACGTTTCCAGACAATCTGTAGCTTTGACATATCGAAGTCCACTCCCCATCCCATCTAAGGCCTAGCCACTTGAACACCAAAAAGAAAGGGGAAATGGGTTATGTCACGGAGAAGACGATCTGGCCGACAGCCGTACAACTCGACGCGTCCGTGAAGAGCTTGATCGACCTGTTCTACAGCCTGGCAGACGACAAGAGCGGCACCTCGGGCCCTCGAATCGCAGATGAGGTTTTCACGAAAGACGGAACGGTGATGTCGGCGGCGGGCGCGAGCAAAGGAACCGAAGGTGCGTTGCGTGCGCGGAATCCCACGAAGAACCATATCTCCTCGCAACAAAAAGCACTTTATCGAGATGCAGTTCGCAGGTCTGATCTAACCTTATCTGTCCTGGAACGCAGCGATCTCGCACAGCAGAGATAACGCGTGGGCCATCGTGGCCTCACGGCACCACACGGTGTTACAGGTCTTTGTCAACGACAGTGCAGGCCACGACCTCACGGTGCTCGGCGAGCTTAAGCAGGTCTTCACCAACGGCAAGGAGCTGACTGCCCAGTGGGCGTCACACCTCGTCGTTGATTCAGATAGCCATGCCGCGGGCAACCCGAGGTTGAGCTTCATGCAGGTGTTTGCGGTAAGTTTTGTTCGCCCCTGAATGTGCCGTCTCGGTTGAATATCGCCCACTGAAGCTATTTTCCGAACAGGATTCGGCACCATTTGCCGCTGCTGCAAAAGCTTGAATATACGTGGGTAGAAGGGTTGGGAGACCTCAGATCATCGAAAAGTGACTGTTGCTGCTATGCTGGCACTTTATGTCGATGGGACTGAGAGGCGAAAGAGGGCTTGGTGACTATGGAAAAAGGTCGTTGAGGGAATAGCACGGCAACGAAAACGCTGGGAAATGAGGACAAGCAGGACGAGGACAAGGGGAGTGATGAGCATTAAAGAGTATGTATCCCCTCCGTAGCCGACATGTGACGTATTTTGTGGCCTCAGTCATTTTGTAATTCTTCACTGTCTTGCAGATATCTCATCCATCTGGTTGGGACTGCTGGTCCCTGGAGGGAATTCTGCAAATCAAAATATATAACCTATTCCGTAAGGAGCAAAGATGACGTCATTCAATATGCTGGGGGTTCTTCTAGGAACTTCGGTACCAGATGGATATCAGAGTAGTACCCAGTAATCAATAAACATCTTCTATAGTAGTAGACTGAAGCGAGCAGTTGGGCCTCTTCGGAAATCTTCACTCGTGCCGGCTCCTGCTAGTGTCTTAACATTTGGCGGCTGGCCTACTATGTGACGTGACCGGCGAGCCAAAGCAGCTGCATTCTCTTCGCACGCATTTCAAGCCTGATGCCGTCATGTCTCATCCTAGCATTCTTACCATTGCTCTTGTAATGAGAATTATAATCGCGAGGACGGCTTCAGGGGAAAAGGAAACATACCAATGGTACACAAACGAATCTTGCATTACTGTAATGAAATAAGTACTCCTTAGATATTGACATCATCAACCGAAAAAACATATCGGTCTTGCTTCAAGTTTGGTGAGACAAATCGGCTGTTCAACTCGCAACCTTCACTCTTCTCCCATTCACATACTCCGTACATAGATCCATGATGATGGTTGTTCTAACTTTTGAAATTATTATTTCCGCATGGAGATTGATGAGTATGTCCATTCCACTCTGTACAAAGATCTTGAGTCTGGGGTCACTCACCCCTTCCTTTGGGGACTCGCCACAGCTTATCGAATAGGAATAAGGAATTCGTAACCCACAAATTGGTCAAAACAAATGTCGGGTATAAAGATAATGCGAATCAGATCCTTTCCCAATGGTCTGTCCATGCTATTTTTGAACCGCGCCCCGAAAATTGGAAATACAACTCCACAAACGATGAGATCAAGAACTTCAAGCCCAGTAATGACCCCGGGGATGCGTTGAGATTGCAATATTTTGTTTAAAAGTTTTGCGAGATGCCGCCCTGCGTTTGGGGGAAATTGGGTGCCCGTTCGATCCGAGTGTTTCTCCGGGCTTGAACATCTCTGATCACGGGCGGGTTATTGACTCCACCGTATGAGCCATCCCCATATGGGCCATGGCTTGGTGCGGCGTCGTTGTAAATGTTATATGGGACCTCTTCCTGGTAGTAAGGGCCGGGTACACTTTGGTTGTCCGAGGATAGCTCAGAGGCATGACCCTCAGAATAGGTTGATGAGGCGTTAGAAGGTCCGCGGCGGACACCAGCGGCACCACTGCGGTTGCGGTGGAGGCCAGCGGCAGCTCCAAGGGCACCAACGCCATCGCCACTCTCTGGATGGCCGTTCATCAATGGATCTGTCGAGTACGCGTCAGAAGGAGCATTGGGTGAGCCGTGATTACCGCCAGGTTGGCTGCTGCTCTCAGACATGGCAAGGCCATTGGAAGCAGGTTTGCCATTTGAGCCCAATGTTGTAGAAACTTTACGGTTTGATGAAGTGGCACCCCATCCACGATAGCCACTATTGTCTTCTGGGGCCTCGGAAACATTGTCAGTATAGGCGCCACCGGCTCCTACTAAAGTCGAATCGTTAGGATTGAAACCATATTCGGCCATCTCGTTCTTGCGAAGCTCTTCATTGGTCTTCCTGGCCTTTCTCTTCCTCCATAGGAAGAAGCCAATGAGGAATGCGGCAGCGATGACTACGATGGGTATAATAACGGCGATGGCAATTTTCCCACCAGAACTGAGGCCTCCGCTACCACCTGATCCATTGCCTGAAGCACTTAATGCGGATGCGGTTGACGAGGAGCTGGAGGTTCTGTTGGCTGTGTCGCTGGAAGTCCGTGTTACGGAGGTTTCACCTGGTTGTGTAGAAGTTACAACCACTACTGAGCGCGAAGTGTTGACTGGGGCCGTGGTAGGCGTTTGCTCAGGGGTTAAGGTCGTCGTTTGAGTGACATCGATTACACTGGGAGTGGTCGGCGCCACCACCGTAGTTGAAGTTGGTTCTGTAACAATGGAAGTTGTGGTGGCTGGCGCCGGGGTGGTCTCAGGAGTGGATGTAGAGGTATCGGTGACGATAATGGTTGTGGTTGGGGAGGTGGTCAAGCTGACCGAGGTTGTGGTGATGACGGTGGTGATGACCGAGTCGGTCCCTGAGGCGCTCTCTACATAATGATGAGCAATATTCCCGGGCAAGGGACATTTACAGATATTACTCACCCGACATGGCTGATCAGGATGTCTTTGAGGCTGTTCACTGGAGAGAAGGACGAAGCCTTGGGTGGTCAAAACCCGCGAACGCGATACGCGAGCCCGCCCAAGCTTGACGCGGAGGAATGCAGCAGGTTATGTACAGCACAGGGCTTCTGGAGGAAGATGTGAAGGATGACAAGTGCCTTCACGAGGGTAATATATTGGTGTGTCGAGGTTGTTGATATCGATTGTGGTGTTCAGCCACACAGTTGGGCAGAGGGAAAGTGGTGGAGGTGTCAGTTGAGGTTTGACCGATGATCCCTGGTCTCCTGGTCTCGGGAAGCCAATGATATGGCGCGAAGGCTCGATTGTGTTGGTGTCAAGCAATCGACGATAGTAGCGAGTGAAACCAGTGACCGACTATTCGATTATTCGAGTTTACAAAGGGAGTCGGTGTCTGGGACGGCGAGGAGGGTGAAGGTGAGTTGTGAGAAAGGGACGACGGCAAGGCAAAGACTGCCTCAGAGAACTCCAGGGAGGGAGGAGCAGCTTAGAAACCCAAGAAACGAGAAAACGAGGGCATTGTGCGGATGACTGGTCGCTACTGGTACCAGTGGCACCCAGAGGTAAGAAGAACCTTGGAAGGCGCAGCTTGGACGGGCGGCAGATGGGAAGGTGGGGAGGCTAATGAAATCAAGGGAGGTGAGACCTCGAGTCTTGCGGCATCGAGTCTTGGGGTCTCGAGTCTTGCACTCAGCTTTGGTCCCCTCGCCCTCCGAGCCTCTGACTGCTGGGCGGGGCTGGCTTAACGGGAAAAGGCCCGCCCTAAGGGGATCTTAGGGGAGGAGCCAAGCCTGAACAAGGATCAACGGGTAACGGGCAGTGGCTGCATTTCTGGCCCAGTACCACCAGTACCACCAGTACCACCCTCGTAACTCAACCACGCACCAGCAACTGACATCGGATTTTAGGCCCAATGGAAACGCCCCCTTGGCCCAAGCTAAACTGCTTTCTACCAGCTCTAAGTCGACAGCGTACTAGCGGCACCGTTACAAAAAACACAACCACCCCTACAGCTCAATGACTCGACCAGGTTGCCGATGGGCCGAAAGGGTATCCATGCGTGAAATTCCCCCCAAATCAACCCTAAACCAGAACGATGCTGACCAGCTAAGAATCTAAGATTCGTTCTCCCAGTTTTTTGCAAGCCCGAATTTGCCAGGTTTTGGAGATGTGCATCTTTGGGCTGTAATCTCTGCAACTCGACGCTGCCGACATTTCGGGTCCCAAGGCTGATCATTGTGACACCGCGTCTGCTGACGGTTGCCGACTCAATAGAACCTGGGATGTGAGACCGTGTCTCCTGTAGCTAGCTGTGGTTTGGGAGCTTTTGTGTACTTGTGATACACATGGTGCCGCGGAACGCAAGGGAATTGAGATGAAGAAGGCCTTCGAGCCAGGGGACCCTGGAACGCTGGCCACTTGGGCCAACTCTTCGAGCTTTGGGACTCGATCTCTGCCCTTACGAGACGCAATGCCACCAATGCCACCAATGCCACCAGTCGATTTCCTGGTCCCGCTTCTGGTCCCCAGAATTAGACATGCCCAGAAGTCAATGTGCCACTAGCTTCAGGCAATCCTCAGGCCAATGGCCCAGTCGGCTGCCAGATATCACACGGAATGCCACATCCCACCACACACGAACGACTGCACCTCGCAAAGCCTTGGAGTGACCAAAGAGAAACAAGAACCTTAAAAGCTGCGAGACCAACAGCGAAAACAATGGCCATGCATCGCTCTGACCGAGAAGAAGCTCAGTTTGCTTTTCAACCTAGAACATGGCATTCAGTTGCACTGGAACGGAGGCGTTGTCAACTGACTAAGCTATCCTTACTATGTAGTAGTGGTACTTGGGCTAGGACTCCGTACGAGTACGGATTACTGTGAAAGCACGGAGTAAATATCTTCCGCACTCAGTACTAGTACTTGCTCTTACCACCACAATACGGAAAGCTCAGGCTGCATTTATCACACCTCATCTCAGCTCATCGTTTGTCTGACTGTGTCATTTTCATCCACATTTCCACCCTCGCACATGTTACGAGGTATGTCGTACATACTATATTTTGAACTTTTTCTGATGCACAATGTCTACCGTACCCTCAACACAAAGGGGCACCAAGCCCAAGAGAACTCCATCCGCTATGATCACCCTTCACATGGGTCGCTACTGTTGGAAATAAATATACAATTGTTCGTCGAGGGTACACCCTATCATCGATTCATTTATCGATTCAGGTCCCATTGTGGTCTCAAGGACTCTGTAAACTCCTCTCGCGTGCCTCCCACATCCTTGGGGATTCTGGACACACGATAGGCTCCGGTCCTGATGTTGTGTGCATGAATTGCTGAAACACCTGATCGATTGCTGCGGATGCTGCCTGAATCACTCATCGTGTCACTCGGTCGGAATTTGGGTGGTGCAAAGTCAAGAGCAGTGAAGGTTGCCGACTTGCGGAGTTGATGTCTGCACCTCATTGTTAGTAACCTTGTCAATAGTGAATCAAGTCCATGTCAAAACTTACGGGCTTGGGATCATCGCCAAATCGTCGAACGACGATGCAAGCGGAACGTGTGCTCTAACCGATGGCGAATAAGGTCGCTCTCCACCCCTGAGACTGTCCGGTGTACCCGCTCTTTGGTTGTGAATCCTCTTTGGAGGCGCAAAGTCGATGGGTAGGAATGTGTCGTCCTTCAGCATGTGAGGAGTAGGGAGTACATGCAGCGTCTTGAGCGGTACTTCGCGTTTCTTTGGTGCCATACGCGGTGGTGGGCCGTACCGGCCAGATACTGAGGAATAGGCTCTTGGCCCTGGGCCAGACATATAACTCCCATTGGAAACCGTCGCCCGATGTCTGCCATAGGCTCCAGCTGCAGTCCCTCCCCGTGGTGGATAATGTTGTGACTGATCGTAATAATCATCTTCTCCGTAGTTGTCATAGTACCCTGCCTGCTCATCATAGTAGCCGCCATCGTATTGTCCCTGGTGCTGCGCCTGATAGTGTCCGCCGGGTTGCCCACCGTTATGTGGTTTACTGTCATCAAAGTATTCTTTATAAAACGATCGAATGCGGTTAGCTCTGTCCTCGGGATTCTCCGATGGATCATCCGGGGGCAGAGGTCGCATGCCCATGGTCGAACGACGAGGATCGTAGCCACCTTGATATGCGTATTCTTGATAGTAGTCTGGATAAACGTCTTCTTCCTCATAGTAGTCGTCTGCTTCATCGTAATGATCTCCTTGGCTCTGCATCTGCGGCTGTGATTGGTGCCCATTTTGCTGACTGTAAGGCTGATCCACTGAGTTGGTTGCCGAAGGTCGAGTACTGTTGGTAAGAGGAGCTGTATCAACTTCCGGAAACCTCTCTGGTTCTAGGGAGTTCTGTTTTTCCCCTTGCGAATCGATGAAGCTGAGCTGCGGTAGTCTTGGTTGACGGGCGGAAGCAGCATCCACTGATCCTCGATCTGCAGGAGCATTCAGAGTAATGCTGGGGGTTTCGGGAAATCGGTCTTGTGAAGATGGTGGGGATAACGAGGTTTCGGTGAAGCGAGGATCATTTTTCATCATGGCAGGGGGGGGAGCACGAATCTCTTCTGTCTCTCTCTCGGGATTCACTTCATTAACAGCCACGGCAGGAGCCTTTTTGCTCGTCTCTTCAACACTCTGAGCTGCACCCCCACCCCCACTGATGAACTGGCCAAGATAATTGTTACTTGCTCTCAAAGCGTTGACACCGCCTGTGCTGCTCGTGGTGCTAACAAAAGAATCACGGGCTGGGTCAGCGAAGGCAGGTGCTAGGAGACTGCCGTTTGGTGGTGGTAGTGGTTTACGGGCCCCAGTTGTCGGATCAACGGAGCGATCGCGTGTAGATGACATAGACCCACGGCGAACAGGTGGGCCCGAAGGATTACCTTGGGCATTGGTCAAGAGGTTATGCTTGGAATCGTAGTTGAACCTTCGACTTGAGGAGCCGGTGAAGGTAGAGGAAGAGTCGTCCAAAGGACTTCTTATGCTCGATGCAGGGCGAATAGAGCCATCATCGGGGATGAAATTGGTGGCTCGGTATTTATCGTCCCCAGTAATTGACCGAGATAGGGAGTGCAATGATTCTCTCGATTGATTCAGTGCTGGAGGCAGAACGTAAGGATTGTGAGCCTCCAGGTCCATTGACAAACCACGCTCCCGTCGACTTCCTCCTGTTTCCTTCTCCATGGCCATTGACATCTCGGGTTTCTTCCGTCCATTTTGCTTGCGGGCTTGGCCTCGACCTTCACCCATACCAAAATCCAGAGACTTGTGCTTGTCATCTGCATCCTCCTTCCTCAATTTTAGGACATGCCGGCGATGTAAAAATACCAACACTACGATGGCAATCCCCAGTGGGATCACCACTCCCAATACAATCGGTATGGTGTTTCCTGAACCACCTGCGTTGTAGTACTTCTCACAGGGTCCGCTGTTGTCACCAGGAGCACAGGAAAAGGTGGAGGAAGCGCTGGCAGCGGTGGTGGTAGCGAAAGAAAAGTCATCTCTTTTGACCAAAGATGGTGGTCTTTCCTCGAAAAGGCCATCAAGTCTAGCATCAGGGATGGGACCCGGTCTCGCGAACGGATAGGGATTTCGAGGTTGGATCTGAGGTTCGTTCTCAGGCACTATTGAGTCGAGCATGATTAAGGAGGGTGTGTGGGAATGCTTTTCTGGCGGCTCAAGTGCAGACGATTTTTGCGAGAGCGTGTTATATTAATACATGGTGGTTTAAGCTAGAGCTGTGTGATCGAGGTATTGCCAAACTTGCGAGTTGGTTGTCGGTTGTCGAAGCCTGGGAGCAGTGTCTGTGCAAAGGAATGGAACGTGGAGCCTGTCCACAACAGCTGAGCAGTTGGATGGTAACGAACGACTTGGGTCAACTTCAAAAGAATGACTGTGGGCTGTATTAGGAACTGGCCTGAAGGAGTGACAAAGAAAGAAAGGAAGATCAGATCAAAGAAGAGGCCATCGATTACGGAGTAGTTGAAGGTGTGAGGACGACGGAGGAGTCAATACCCCGTACGCAAGCACACAACCCTGTCAATGCTGCTAGCAAGTTGTGGGTTGGTTGGTGGGACGGAGGAGTCGTGCTCGTGAGCATGGGCATGGGCTTGTGCCTGGCAGTGTCGTTCACCTCAAAGCAAAGGTGAACAAAGGAGAAACAATGCTGAGCCTGGCCAGCGTTGCCTGAGCCTGCCTGAACCCTGCGGGCTTTGTTGGTGGCCAGTCGTCTAAGGCTAAGCTCCATGACGCCCCCCAGTCTTTGAATCTTAGAGGGATCTTGGGTGCCTCTTGGGCGCCGCTTGGGTGCTGCTTAGGTGCCTCTGCCGCACGCTAACCCCGCCCAACTCAAGCCACTGGTCCCCAGACAGCGAATCTATTGGCCTTCACCATCACTAGCAAGCTCAAGTGCCAATTTAACTAAGTTGTTCCTGAGGCCTTGAGGAATCAAGGATCAATTGAGTGGGCTTGTGGGTGGTGTTTGATTTCCATGATTTGCATCCCATTCGCACTTGTTTCTCTCTTCTGCTCCTATCGACACTATCGACATTATCGACACGTGCTTGCGAGCAATTGTTGGTGCTTATCGTGCACTGCCTACGGAGTCCGGAGTCCTACAATACCAGTACACTGGGTCCGGAGTAATAGGTTTTTCCGTGTGTTCTGCTCTCTTCTGCCAGTGTCAAATGTTGTAAACACACATCTCCTCCATCAAGAGAAGAGAAAAATCACCCCTGACTCACCCATTCACACAAAGTCGTCGTCATGCTACGCCCTACTCTCAACAACAATGCCTTTTTTGCTTCTGGAAGAAGGCTGCACGTCATTGGCATCGCTGCTTCTGGATTTTCTCTCAATTGACAATTTCCGACATCTCCAAAGCTGCCGCTAGCGAGACACCGACTCGCCGCCCCAAGTCCACATCTGGGCCACCTTTGCTGCAAGCCTGCAACTAACGCCTCTTTTTGATAGTAACCCCCGTCCCTCCGTTGGAATCCCTTTCGTGCTTACTCTTTACTTGAAAGCCGTTCTTCAGATCCGGGTTTAGTGCTGGTAGTATTTTTCATTGCTACCGTTCCTAACTTCCTCCGTACTCCGTCTTCCGTCTGCTACTCGTACGGACATTGTTCTCGCGAGCCAGCCTATCCGAACCTCAGGGATCCGATCGCTGGGCCTCGACTGTCTCTCGGGGTCATCCGCAATCGAGCACCGTGTAATCTTCTCCCCGTGCAATCGGCGTCAAGCATAACATCTCCCAAATTAAGTGTGCGCGGAGGCAATAATTACTACGGAGTCCAGGTTCTTATATTGAACCTTGCTCTTTCAGTTCCACCTCAGATCTCTCAAGCAGAGACCGGGTCTGGCCTCCCAAAACATTGTCCCCTGATGCTGGTCGTGACTTGGTGCATGATAATTTTGATATCAACGGCCCAGGACCCCCGTGAAATCACCCTCACAGTCTTGTGTCTAGAATGTTCAGACTGCTCCTTGGCCAAGGTCCGGCCTACTTACGGAGTACTTTCCGTCCTGTTTGCTTCCATCCAAAGCGTGTTCGTGAATTATCTTGCGAGCTAAGTTCCTGACTCACCGTGCTCTCAACAAGGATAAGTGTTGACACGCGTCCCCCTAACGAAGGTCCTCGTACTCTAGCATCCAGACCATATTTGGCTTAGACTCGATCGCGTACTCACGTGACACTGTCCATCGCAACCAGTGTTGATACGGGGGAGTGCAAGTACAGCTTGCTACACCGCACCTCCATCCTCGGCCAGAAGGGGCAATGGCAGAGGAATACAAGCACCGACACTACTGACCACAATCACATCCGCTCTCCTTGGTGCGCACATACTTCTCAAAGCTCCAAATTCAAATTCTGCATGATCCTTAAACTAACCAGAATCCATGGTGAGCATTGTTGTAAGTACTTTTTGAGTACAGAGTGCCTTTTGTAGGCGGTCCTTTCCCCACAACTCTATTTTCCCCCTTGGGAGAGCTTCAAGAAGCGCGCTCAAAATGCCGTCGTACGATCTCATAATAGTCGGGGCAGGTAAGACCATCTGATTCTCCTTCAGAGGCTGTGATGGTAGTTATTGACTCCTTCGAGGCATAAATGGACTAATCATGGCAAAATCATATCTGGACATATACCCAGATACAAAGCTGTTGATTATGGAATCCGCTGAATCAATAGGTGGAACTTGGTCCACTGGCCGACTCTACCCAGGCCTCAAGTCGAACAACCTTGTTGGTTCTTACGAGTACAGCGATTTCCCTTTGGACAAGGCGTCTCTCGGTATCAAAGCGGGAGAACACGTTCCAGGGCCGAAGCTACACCAATACCTCCAGCAATTTGCTGCCAAGTTTGACCTGACCAGAAGAACCAAGCTCAACGCCGAAGTCACCGTCGTCGAAAGGATTGCGGCTAACCGTTGGAAGATCACTGTTAAGCTCCCCAGTAATGTTACAGAGCAATTCGAGACTGATAAGCTTGTCCTTGCCACCGGTCTGACCAACCACCCCTTTGTTCCAGTATTTGCCGGACAGGAGAACTTCGGGGCACCATTGTTCCATGTGAAGTATTTGAAAGACGAGACTGACAAGCTGGTAAAAACATCCAAGAATGTTATCATCCTTGGTGGATCCAAATCCGCATACGATGCAGCCTATGCTTTCGCCACGCAGGGTGTGACTGTAGACTGGATCATCCGTGAGTCTGGACATGGAACGACATACATGGCGCCTCCATATGTGACGCCGCTGAAGAAAAGGCTCGAGGGTCTGGTGGGTGTTCGCTTTTTGACTTGGCTCTCCCCATGCATCTGGGGAGATCAGGACGGATTCTCTTGGGTACGCCGCCTGCTCCATGGTACTCGTGTTGGTAGATTCATCGTCGACAGCTTCTGGAAAATCTTGACCGCTGATGTGATCGAACTCTCCGGGTTCGATAAACATCCAGAGACAGCTAAGTTGAAGCCTAGACTTTCTGCTTTCTGGCACGCCTCTGCTCTAGGAATTTTCAATTACCCCACAGACTTCTTCGCACTCGTTCGCGATGGAACTATCAAAGTGCACATTTCTGACATCGACCATCTCTCAAAAAACACTGTTCATCTGGCAAACGGCAATGCACTCACCGGCGACGCCTTCATCTGTTCCACAGGTTGGCATCACCGACCGTCTATCAAGTTCCTCCCTGCTGGTATTGACGCCGAACTTGGGCTTCCGAGTAGTTCTGCCGAATCCGAAACCCAACTCGTCAAGAAAGCTGACGAGGAGATCCTAAACAAATTCCCTCGCCTGCGTGATCAACCAAGGGTGCCGCAGAAATACAAAGCTCTCGATTCGAATGATTCCGAATCAGCAGTGGCAGAACGGCCCTACCGTTTATATCGTCTCATGGTTCCACCCTCGAGCGTCCCTGCACCCTCTATCGCGTTCCTTGGAATCGTCTTAACAATCAACACTGTCTGCGTTGCGGAAGTCCAGTCACTCTGGATCACCGCATTCCTTAATGGCCGGCTGCCCGCACAGCAACAACCAGTACCCGCTCTCGCGCAAATTCGCCAAAGCCTCGACTCCGACACAGTCGCATATGAGACTATTCTACACACACAGTTTGGAAAGTGGCGGTATCCTGGAGCATTCGGCAAGCGACATCCAGATTTTGTGTTCGATGCCGTCCCCTACATGGACATGATGCTGAGAGACCTAGGCTTGAGGTTTAGGAGGAAGAACGGCTGGTGGGCGGAGATCTTTCATCCTTACGGGCCTGAGGATTACAGAGGCTTGGTTGATGAGTGGAGAATCAAAGTAAGTTTATAGTAAACACCAAAGACTGCGTTCCACTCGTTTACCTCTTCATTTGGCTGAATTATGTTCCTCACAAACCCTCTGACTGACTACTCTCACCTCTAAAGGACGCACAAACGAAGTAGTAGCACCTTTGAGGATGCCGAGAACCAGCAATGGCCAACCAAAGCCACGTGGGATCTCACAACTACGGCGGAACCTGCGGTGTGGAATTTACTTGATTTTACTGGTCTGCCACAGTGTGTGCAAGATCACTCGATACTCAAGGCAATGTCGGCACATCCTGCAAGATAGCGAATATATTGCTTTACTTATATCAAGATGACACCCAAAAGTTTCTCGCTTATTTTCAAACAGGGTCAAGGCGTATTCTACGTTGTGCACGGATCACAATAACACTAGTGTGAAAGCATATTTCACCAAGTTTGGTAGCTGTCCCCGAACGTGGTCCTCCATACATGACAAAGGACCTAGGCCTTGTCAGATTATGATCTGATGGCAGCCTCGCTTGAATACAAGCTACCGACAACGGTCAAAGCCAGAAGCGGCGAGCAAGCATACGCAAGCTGAAGAAGGATAGCAACGATATCAGCGGTCCTGAACTCCTTATGCACGGATATCATCCAAATCACCTTTGCGGGCGTGAATGTACTTACAGTCAAGACCTTTGAGATAACCATCTTATCATCCTCACCAGCACCATTGACCTCCGCCATGGCAATCAGCTTCATTGCGGGCGGGCCTGTCGGCATCAACATCATAGTGAACCAAAGTATGGGATCCTGTTGGAGAGTGTTTGTCTTCGTAGCAAGCACCCAGATAACGGCGATGGAGATGACAGGCCACAGGACAAGTCTAACCACCAGAACGAAAACCGTTGGGAGCAGCGGCAATCCTTTATCCTCGCCACGCTTCATTTTGCGCAGCGACGAGGACAACGACACCCCAACCACAACGACCTGCAGCGTGACGAACAGCTCGCCGATCTTCTTTAAAGACGATGTCAGCCATCCGTTGAGGAATCCCCCATCGTTGGAATCGTTGAAGAAAGCGCAGTGGAGCGACGGTGTCAGCCCAATGATCGCCCCGAGCACTGCACCAAGGAGAGGTGCGTTGAGGAAGTCAAAGAGGAAGATAAGGACATCTTGTGCGCGGGGACTCAATTTCTTCCAGTTCTGTCTGCCGATGAAGAATACCCGCTTGTGCGCCTTCCCTCCAGCGTTCCGCACTCGATGAGGCAAGAGAGAAGTCAGTTCGTCGTCGTTGATCGAGACTCGTTCCGTGTCATGCCCTCCCTGGCCCTGAGCGGGATGAGGAGAACCGTTCTCCTCGTCGCAATCATCATCGCGCTCCTCCTTATCTCCAGGAGCATTCTCAGCGTCTATCAAGCGAGGCCCGATTGCAAAAGTGAGGCAATTTCCCACAATAGCACAGACCAGAAAGTACGACTGCGCACGGTTGATGGCATCTTCAGTGGAATCCCCATCAAGCAGAAGGCCATCGAGTATACCTGTCGAGCTGAGCGATTCAGTTAGCAGGAGTGGTAAGCTGGTCGTATTGTTGAATGCGATGGCTGGCGTCACCCAGGCAGGAAATTTCAAAAACTTGACCGTGAGCAACCCGAGCCCCATGGAGATCAGAGAGTAAAGGATTGCCCAGACTGAAGAAGAGTTCGGAGTCAGAAGTTAACCCTTTCACATTCGGAGACAGAGGGCAAGCTGGAGTGACTTTGTAAGCGTACTCAGAATCGGAACATAACGCGTCCCCGTTCCAGACTGTAGCTCACCCCCGACTTTCGTAATGAGCAGGGCAGGCAGAAACAGGCGCACACAAGCAGTCGAGATCTTCTTCGCCGATGGCCCATCCAGCAGCTTATACTGGCTGGCAACCACGCCGTAGAATATCACCAGAAGGACCGAAAGACTGGCTTGAAGCGCGCCCAAGAAGGACGACAGGAAACTGTTAGACATCATGTGGAAGATCAGGAAGTTAGCTCTTGCCACGGACGACTGGTCCCTTCTCAACGCCACCCATGGTATATATCACACCCTGCCAGTCCATTGCATATGTTGCCCATCAGAAATGGACGTCATGGAGAGGAATGCATGCAGCATGCGAGCTAGAGTTTCAACGAATCTCCTCACCCCGAAGCATTTCCAGGGAGGGAGGCCTTGGAAGAGTCTTGAAAGTGCAAGTTTCATGGACCAGTTCTCCTTATTCCTGCTCTCTGACGTGATTGCCTGGACAACATCTGCATGTTCAAGATCGTGTGTGGATCGAAAATGGTGTCAAACGCGGGGCAGGAGCAACCTACGCAACGCGATAGGCTACCCAGATTAGCCCAGCACATCTGCCGCCTGCTCGTCGCCGTTGTTCTCACTTAGAAAGCGTACCAATAATCAACATGGTTAGGCAAGGCTCGGTAGTACCGAGGCGGCCCCTTGGCCGTTGAGACTGCCCGAAGCACCTGGAGCAATGCCCCGAGCCAGTAGGCATCAGAGGCATGGATCAGTTGGCGAAGGAATGGATGTTCTCCTTTAGAAACAACCTCACAGCTCTCCTCCAGATGCAAGCAGGACTAACCGTCATTTGTGGCCAATGATGCCTCGGCCCTCGTAATAGAGCAATACTCCTTCCTCAGGCATGCGCACCCCAGAATTGAGGTCGAGATTCGCGACGAGAGCCGAGAGCCTTTTTCCTTTCGTTCTGCCAAATCACAACGCCCAGCTTTGGCATGCTCCTAGCGAAGTAACAAGCAACAGGCACTGCCGCACAGCCTCCATGGTGGTCTGAGCGAGTTTATCAGCTGCTGCCAAATTCCAGCTTGGCCTCGTATCAGATCCTGTTCAGATTACAAGCGCAAGCAAGACGTTTACCTCTGTTTTTGGAATACGATCGGTTTGATATCAACTTATCAATATGTTACCTCACGCTCAGCTGAGAGACGCCCCGGCAGGTGATAAATAAATCGTAATCGGTGACTCCTGTGCCCAAGGCCTAACATACATCAGTTTTGCACACCGCTGGGAAGCCTATATTTAAGCAATTGTTGATCATTTTCTAACTTTCTATCCTTATCGCCCTTGATTATTCCTACAACAATAGTCGAAACTTCCACATTTACACCCAAAGATCGAACAAAAATGGAACCTCCTGCTATGGACCCGGAGATCTCACGGGACAGGTCACGGATTGCGGTTCTGGGCGCCGGCTCAGTTGGGTCGGCCATTGGCTTGTGCCTGATTCTGAACCCCGTGGCGAGCGAGGTCCTGCTCGTGGATCCCAAGACGGATTTGAGGGATGCACAGGTCAAAGACCTCGGCGATGCTACTACCTACCATGGTGCTGTCGGGTAAGTTGTCAGGCTGTACTCTGTTCTTTTGGGCCTCAAATCCCACCACCCATATATGTTGACAGTTAGTGTGATAGTGGCGGTGGTGTAAGGATTCGAAGCGGCACGCACCGAGAGGCTGGTCAGTGCGACATTGTGGTCATTTCGGCGGGTGCAAAGCAGCGACAAGGTCAGTAGTGATGACTTCCTTTCGATTTAAGGAAGCAAAAGGCGGGCTAAGTCTTTTTTTAACAGGCGAGTCACGCACTGATTTACTCGGAAGAAATCTTGCGATTTTGAGTTCCGCCATCAACGACATGAAGCCATTCAGAGAGGGAACCGTGATCCTCCTAGTGGCAAACCCTGTGGATGTTTTGACCTACTACGCCCAGAAATTCGCTGGCCTCCCGCGAGGCCAGGTCATCGGCAGTGGGACTTTCCTCGATAGCGCGAGGCTGAGAGGCATATTGGCCGACCAGGTCGGTGTTGACGCAGGGAGTATTGATGCGTATGTCCTCGGCGAACATGGCGAGACTCAGCTGGTAAGGCACCCCCTTTTCACCTTCGGAGAACTAAGGAGACCCAATGACTGAACATGGCTATGCATACAGGTTGCTTGGTCATGTGTGACCATCGGGGCAGTCCCACTGGACCAGTGTCTTCCACCAGACACCACCATCGACCGCCAGGCGGTTGCGGCCGAGACCAAGGACAAGGCTGCGAAGATTATCCAGGCAAAGGGGGCCACAGCATACGGGATTGCCGCTCTCACGGCCAGTATCTGCAAATCGATCTTGTTCGATCAGAGGAACGTCCGCCCGATCTCACACTGGAATGAAGAAATGGGCTGCTGCTTGAGCTTACCAGTCGTGCTGGGCCGCAAGGGGATCGTGAGGACCCTGGATATCCCACTGAATGATGAAGAGCGGCAAATGTTGAATAAGAGTGCCAAAGCGTTGAGGGGCTTCATCGAAGAGGCCGCGAAGAGCCAGAACGCTTGATTGCTCTGCGAGGCGGAGCAGGGCTTGGGAGGGTAACGGGAGTTCAATCGTCCCCAGCGGTGGCAGCCCCATAGACATACTTTTCGTGTATCCAACTCACACTGGAGACCACGCTCATATATGGCTTAGTGCAAATTGCAGTTCATATCCATGCCCCATGGGTTTACTTCTCTAGTGGATTTGCAAACTAGGTCGACGATCAGGCCAGTCGACGATCCGATAGTTAGGCCTACGATCAATGGGGCGTCGTCTCCAAACGCTCGTGATCACCCGTCGCCAGTCTGATGGGAGGGTCAGGTACTCTACTTCCTGCCACCGGATCGGTTCTCCGATAATAATGAGACCGGTTTCGTAGATATCGAAGGCAATGAAGTTGGGGGTACTACTGGAACACGGATATTCGAGTCTAATGACTGGGGAAATGCTATGAACACGCAAGTTGATGTTCTTGTACCAACAAAAGGGCAGTGAAGGGTTGTTGGAGGCGATCCGAAACACCCAAAAGATTGATGGTTGAGCATGGAGGCGGGAGGTGATTCGTCAAGGTTACAGTCCCTCCGGGGGGAGTTGTCCTTTGATATTAAATCCTTTTGCTTCTCGGTCGATGCTCGACTTATGTGAACCTCTTTGATGATGACGTAACCGAGCCTGATAGTGCTTGATGGTCGATCGTACAGCTATGATTTTGTAAGCATTTACGCGCGAGGCCTACTTGAGTAGGAAAGGGATGTAGATGTTCAAGATGTATGTAAGTCCCGCTAAGTCTCAACCATCTAAGTTGCAATACTGGGATCTTTATTTAATCTGCGGCAAAAATGAGCCCTTCAACACCATCCTCTAGTATCAATCTGACCGAGACGTTCCACCATTGCACCGACATCTATGACTTTGAAATCCACTGGACGTCACTTGGTGAGGCGAGCTCGCCGCCCTTGATCTTTGTGCACGGTACGCCGTGGTCATCGCGTGTATGGCATGTCTACGCAGAGTCGCTGGCTCAGCACTTTCGAGTATTCCTCTTCGACAACCCAGGATTTGGCGACAGCCCGCTGGGCAAGCCGCTCCCGGCTAAGAGGGACGGCATCAGTGCGGAAGTTGCATTGGATGCGGACCTGGCACAGCAGTCTGCGGTATTTGCTGCTCTCTACAAACACTGGGAGAAAGACTGGGGACAAAACAAGGCTCACGTCGTCGCGCACGACCACGGGGGTTTGATGAGCTTACGGGCACACATACTCCACGGCTGTGACTATCGGAGTCTATGTCTGATCGACGTCGTTGCATTGGGTCCATTTGGGCAGCCTCTGTTCAAACTCGTGGCCGAAAACGAGAGTGTATTCACATCTCTGACGGGTCCCGTGTTTGAGGGTGTCGTCGAGGCATATATTCGGGACGCTGCCTTCCTCGAACTGGGGAAAGAGACCATGGAGATGCTCAAGAAACCGTGGATTGCGAGTGAGGAAGGGAGAAAGGGCTTTGTGAGGCAAATGGTGCAGGCCAATAGTCGCAGTACAGATCAAGTCGAAGGAAGATACCACGAGGTCGGGAACAGGATGCCCGTAAATGTGATTTGGGGGAAAGAGGATAAGTGGATTCCCGTCGACACGGCAGCGAAGTTGAAAGACAAGCTGCAGGCTAGGAGTGTCGTGGTGATAGAGGATGCTGGTCATTTGATAATGTATGATCGAGCGGGAAGGTTGGGAGTTGAGTTGGGATGGTGGTTTGGGACTTTCGATAGGTAGAGTTTACATGGTAATTACATAGATGGCATGGCTCCCACCCAGCTCCAATGACGGATTTTGTATCTCTTGGCATCGTCATATCTCCGATGCCCAAGAGTGCGGAGAAAGAAATTTTGTATCCGCGGACAATAGTGTCTTCCTAGGTGTCTTCTGCGCAACCAATTTACAATATGATTGTTTTGATTCACAAGCCTTGAACTACTGATATCTTCTGAATATGGCTCGAGAGTTGTTGAGCAGTGACGCTTCAGATAGCGAGGATGGCGGTGCTGCCGTTGTCAATGAGCGCTTGAAAGTGAACGAATCCTTCGCCCGACGATTTGAGCACAACAAGAAACGAGAAGAGTTGCAGAAGCGTACGTGCCTTCTCTTTGTTTACGAATGAGCTGACATGCCACAGTCCAAGACAAACTTGGAAGCACTTCTCGAAAGCGCAAGAGAGCCGGTCAAGACTCCGACAGCGAAAGTTCCTCTGATGAGTCAACCAGCGAGTCCGAGGATGAAGGCGAGTTGGCTACGGAAAATGTTGATGCTGAGATAATCGCCACTATACAAGCCATTCGATCCAAAGACCCTCGCGTCTACGATCCCACTTCCAAATTCTATCAAGAAAATGAAGATGCGGGTTCAAACCAAGCGAAACCAGCTAAGGAAAAGCCAATGCGTCTTCAAGACTACCACCGCAAGAACCTTCTCAATGGCGGCGCAGTGGAAGAAGAGGAGACGGAGAGCATACCATTAACGTACAACCAGGAGCAAGAACGGCTGAAACAGTCTATTGTTGGCGAGATTCATGCAGCAGCACATGGCTCAGGTGACGATGATGACGATGAATCAGAGGATTCAGAAGCGGACTTTTTGGTTGCAAAGCCATCAGCAAGACCATCCAAGACCGAGACCTCACTAGACGTGGATAACGCCGACAAAGACCCCGAAACCTTTTTATCGAACTTCATGGTTTCGCGAGCCTGGGCTGCTCCTACAAAGGACACTCTGCATCCGTTTGAGTCAGATGATGAGGAGGAGGAACGTCGAGCAGATGAGTTCGAGGAAGCCTACAACCTCCGGTTTGAAGACCCTGCAAAGTCCAACGAGAAGCTTCGATCACATGCAAGAGATATGGCTGCAAAGCATTCTGTCCGAAGAGAGGAGCAAAATCCCAGACAGAAGAAGCGAGAAGCAGAAAAGGAGAAGAAGGAGGCAGAGAAGCGACAGCGTAAGGAGGACAAGGCACGTTTAAGAAAGCTCAAGATTGAAGAGCTGGAAGAAAAGGTCCGGCATATCAAGCGAGCTGCTGGTATAAAGACTGCAGATATCCTCCCTGAAGACTGGGCGCACTTTGTCGATGATGAATGGGACGACGAGAAATGGGAAGCAGAAATGCAAGAGCGTTTCGGTGACGAGTATTATGCCGAAGAAGACGTTGAGAGTGATGATGAAGCAAGCCAAGGAAAGCATAAAGTTCGAAAACCCAAATTCGAGGATGACATTGATATCAACGACATTGTGCCTGATTTTGATGATGGAGAGAATGAGGACTTCGACCTCTCCAATGAGGAACAAGAGCAAGCGCCTTTGTCAAAACGGAAACAGGCTAAAAAGGCCAAGGAGGAAAGAAAGCAAGACTCGAAGAAGGAGAGGAGGATGATCGAGCAACTGGTTGACGACCAACTACAGCTCGAATTGAACAAGTCCTTGCCGGAAAGCTCCAAGTCTGCTGGATTCCGATATCGAGAGACTTCCCCAAAAAGCTTCGGCTTGAGCTCGAGGGATATTCTCCTCGCCGACGACAAACAGCTTAATGAATTCGTTGGGTTGAAAAAGCTAGCTTCGTTTCGAGATGCAGAGAAGAAACGCAAGGATTTGAAGCATCTGGGGAAGAAGGCGAGGCTGAGGAAGTGGCGATTAGAGACGTTTGGAAATGAGGAAGGTGTGCAAGCAAGTCAGCTCATCCCAAAGGAGGATGAGCCCGTTCAAGACGACCAGGAAGATGGAGAGGGCGGTGTGGATATCAGAACGGGAGGCAGCAGGAAGAAGCGGAGAAGGAGGAGTAAGAAACAGAAGAGTGATGTTACGCCAGAAGCATGAGAGCCAGGATTGTCTATCAAACTTTGGAGCACGTGCTCTAATTACGTTGGACTTTCGCAGCCTTGTGTCAGGGGAAGCTCACAACTTCTTCAGCTGGGAGTAGGGACGCATTCACAGTGACGGCAACTGGCTCGTTATTTAGCCTTGAACCCGCATTAGGAACTACTACACCTATGTATGAGCTAGGTCCGTGGCGAGAAAAAGCCCGCGTCTGGCGTGTTTCTCTAATATATGCCTTGGAAACTGATTGAGAGTTCAGAGTCAGTAGGCTATCCTAACTACGGAGTAGGTCTATTGGAGAGGGACATTGCAAAACGCACGTTTAAGCCGCATCGAATACGAAGAGCAGAGTTTCTAGATTTCTAGAAGCAAGACATGGAGAGTGTTGGGAGAGATCGGCCAACAACGAGTGAGGCAATAATGTATGAGGGTTGCACAGATTTGCAGATTAGCCCCATCGATTTGCCCGTAGTCCGAAGAAGCCGAGGAATGGCCCTTCGAGGTTGTATCCATAGGCGTCGATTTAAGGGATGAAAGGATGGGTGTAGGTATCTCACACCCATCTCAGAGATCCGTGGGTGGGGAAACGGGGCTGAGATGGTGTCGGCAACTGCGGTTGCTAGGGAAAGTACGACCCATTTTTGCCTGTGCAACCAAGGAAAGATTTTTTTTCGTCGAGGGAGAATTGGGGGAGAATTGGACGTGGAGGCAAAGCACGATAATTTTGCGGCAATGGAAGCGCTAGGTAGATTTGGCAAGGGCCGGAAAAACAGGCGGCCCGGGAGCTCGGGAGCACCTTCTGCTATTCTGCGAGCAGCATCTTGGACATGGAAGTGCAGTGCAGGTGCAATCTTTCCCGCTAGCCTCATCCTGGCTTAGCCCCGTTCCGAGCTCCAATCCCTTTTGAAAAATACTCTACCTGTCCGCTCGACCTCACTTTGCATCTTTCTTCCCATCTTCTTGCATCTTGCATCAACATCCTCCTTCCTCTCCACTCATTCATTCTCATATCACAGAGCAGTCGCAGACATGTCTGGCGAGGTTCCTCAGGAGCGCAAGTCCATCATGGGCTTGGTAAGTCCTTGAATCTCACTGCTCAATGATGCAGCTGGCAATCGAGCTCCGAATCTTGTGTCAGGGAAAGCTTGCCAGTTGCATCAATACTCTTTCCGGACCACGATGCTAACATGCCTGTTACTATAGCCGCCCTTTGCCATTGATTTCCTGATGGGTGGTGTGTCCGCTGCTGTCTCAGTACGTTGCAGACTCTCATGCCGGCCTGGAACGGGCCTCGCGGGACTCGAGCTGACAATTCCCAGAAAACCGCAGCTGCACCCATCGAGCGTGTCAAGCTGTTGATCCAGAATCAGGTACGCATACTCAAACCTCCTGAACCATCTCCTCCGGAACATCCACCCTTGTTGTGGTGAAGAAAAAGCTTTATCAAAACAACCCCGATAGCATGTGCTACCAGCTTGGCAATCTGGCTTACACTTTGCCCTATAGGATGAGATGTTGAAGACTGGTCGTCTTGACCGCAAATACAATGGCATCATCGAGTGCTTCAGCCGTACGGCAAAGAACGAGGGTGTCATGTCACTATGGCGAGGCAACACTGCCAACGTCATCAGATATTTCCCTACCCAAGCTCTTAACTTCGCTTTCCGTGACACCTACAAGTCGATGTTCAAGTTCAACAAGGACCGTGATGGATACGCCAAGTGGATGGCTGGTAACTTGGCCTCCGGTGGTATGGCCGGTGCTACCTCTCTGCTCTTCGTCTACTCTTTGGATTATGCCCGGTATTTACCAAAACCCATCCTCCCCTGATAACAAGCACTGACCATCTTCAAAGTACCCGTCTCGCCAACGATGCCAAGTCCGCAAAGAAGGGTGGTGAGCGTCAATTCAACGGTCTCGTCGATGTCTACCGCAAGACTTTGGCTTCCGACGGTATTGCTGGTCTCTACCGTGGTTTCGGTCCCTCCGTTCTTGGTATTGTTGTCTACCGTGGTCTGTACTTCGGCATGTACGACTCCATCAAGCCCGTTCTCCTGGTCGGTCCTCTTGAGGGTAACTTCTTGGCCTCCTTCTTGCTCGGCTGGGGTGTCACCACCGGTGCTGGTATTGCTTCTTATCCTCTTGATACTATCCGTCGTCGCATGATGATGACATCTGGTGAGGTACGTATATTCGAGTCAAATTCCTCATGTGTAAAACAAATCTAACAAGAAATTCCAGGCCGTCAAGTACAAGAGCTCCTTCGATGCTGCCAGACAAATCATGGCTGCTGAGGGTATCCGATCGTTCTTCAAGGGTGCTGGTGCCAACATTCTCCGTGGTGTCGCCGGTGCTGGTGTCTTGTCCATCTATGACCGTACGTGTCCCCCCTGCCCATGACATTTCACTCTTTCAATTACTAACCATTTCTACAGAAGCTCAACTCCTCCTCTTCGGAAAAGCCTTCAAGGGCGGTTCCGGCTAAGCATCTCAACCTCCGATTCCGATGGATAAAAGTGAAGTTGCTGGGACAGTCCCATTGCTATGGCCGCATTCTGGCAACTTCATAGGAGGAGGGCTGTGGAGAAGAACTGAAGAGTTGACGAGGGGCTAATGTCACAAAGAGTGTTCAGTCGGAAGCTCTTTAGACGACGGGGGGTGAAGAAGACCTGCAAATAGACAATTCACGACAACGCAACGCAAACGCACACGGGGTTACAGGGAAAGGGCACAAGCGTTTATCGTCGAAAATCCTTCTTGATCTTTTTACTCCAAAGGGGCTTGATTTCAAAGCTTGTTTGTTTGGAAGGGTTGTGGGGTTTCTCAGTCTTTTCTCCTCCTCATACCGCTGCGGCTTGCGTGGTTGCATCCTGAAATCCCAATTGTACTTTACTGCCTTTTATCTCATCTGCCGATTCGATTCCTCTGTTTCCACTGTGACTGTAAAGTTGTTCACTATGCCATAATTAGTAGTCTCGTGTCTTCCTCAATTGCGTGCAAAACCGACGAAGCAGGCCTGTTAGAAGTTCCTTGAGTCCAACTATTGTGGCCAGCTTTTGCCATCCTCGGCGAGGGTTGCCCGTCGAGCCCCATCTCATTTGCGCAACCTTTGGGCCAACAATTCAGGACAGCAGAATTAAACCCCTTCATTTAGCGCTTCCTATCTGCTCGCAATATTCTGTATTTCCCCTTTTCCCACATCCCGACCTCCCTATTTTGCCTCTGTACCTACAGGGACCGCAATCCTGGATTCCAGCGTGCTTCCCCAATGCCGCATTTTAAGTTGCAAGAACTTCTTTTCCAACAAGGGAAAGGAACCACTCCTAGATTTCAAAGGTTGGTAGATTACTTTCCAAACAGCGCCCCTGATGTACGATGCACTGGTTGGCGAGATTCCATAAATGCATAATCGGAGTAGCATTTATGAGAACTACCTAGAAAGTAGCTGGTCAAGCATAGCTGAGTAATACCAGTTGGTCACCCCTTCTCTGGATTTTCTCTTTAAACAATTCTAGTCGTACACATCATGACGTTGGCATCGAAATCGATCTTCCCTTTTCCTTTTCCCCTCGGGTCTGTTGCACCCATCCATGCCAGGCATCAGCCTTTTTTTTAACAATACAGGAAGCCCCGGAGGGCTCGCATTTCAGCGACTATGATGAGTCCCCGTTAACTCTCTTCCAAAGCTGCTCCTCTGTTTTACTCAGCCGCTTGCCTGCAGCTTTGGCCCACGAAAGGGCGGTGTCCAGCACGCTAGAGTCATTGTCGCTGTCCTCGAACGTCGGCTCGCCATCTAGAATGCCGCCGTAACGCGAGCTCGACGGGCTCGCGCGTCGGTCGAGTGGCTGGCAGAGCTCAGCCGGCTTGTCGTCAAATGATGCCCTCGAGTCTTGCTTGTACCCCGGTGGATGTGACAGGTCTTGCGGGCCTGTGTAGGTCGATGTCACTCCTGCTGGTGGGATGGATCTTGTGGGTGTGTACACTTGGAAGGGGAGAGATTGCGCTGGATATGTTCGAGTTGGGGTGGGAGAAGGAAGGGCGTGGCGGATTGGTGACGTGGTGTCTTGCTGCTGCTGCTGCTGCTGTTGTTGTTGTACGGCTTCGATGGGCCGAGGAGGTGGAGGTATGTTTAGTTTGGGAACGTCGGTGGCAGTGTTGTATGGCGAGGGAACGGCGCCGGGCTGAGGTGGAGGCGGGCTTTCGGACTGACTCCTCGTGCTCGTGGGTATAGCTCTAGTAGCTGTGGGCTCGAGTCTGCTGTTGTAAGCGCTGGAGAGGGCATTGGTGGGTTGAGGAACTGCGGCTGCTCCGGGTTGGGCAGTCCTTGTAGGCTTCGGGCTTGCTGAAGTAGTAGGGCCAGCACCAACGTCGGCAGGTGTTTGGGGGGTGTATCGTGCTGCTGCCGTGCTAGGAGATGCGCCAACAGCATGGACTGGGTGATTGGTGTTAATTGGGGAGGACGCGTGGATGGGAACGGGAGCCATGGTGGATGGTCGAAATGGGTGTGTGTGATCCTGGGTGAGAGTGTGTGCACGTCGAGGGTCAGAGATGAGAGGAATCGAAAAGAAAAGACTTTGAGGTTCAAACGAAAGATGTATTTCAAGATACCTGGGAGTTCAAGATGGTCGTACGCGGTCGGCCGTGCGTCTGCTCAAGGGATGAGGTGATTTTGAATTCGCGTCATTGATGATGTGACGTGCACGGGCGAGGGATAAGTAGTACTTCCTATATTCTTAGATCGTTACCTATAGTACACTCGATGAAATTCCAAGCGTCTTTGGGGCTGGGAAGTGAATAGCAATATCGCAGGACTATCTCTACTTGATAACCTGATGCATGCAGTCAACAAAGGCTGATTGTCTCATTCGAGACAAAGAGTCAGGTATCTCGCTTGGTTGGCTACGGGATAATTAGCATCCAAATGGGAGAGCACCTAGCGGGTGACAGAATTCGTGGAACACCCGATATTTAGCCGGCGAAATATCCAATGCCTCCTGACCCCTACAAACTACCAATCCTGCCCTTTGATGCGCTTTCCACCCGATTTTACTAGTAATTCGCATCGTCTAGGCATGTCTGCTATTCTCTTGCGGATCTCCTCCATCTTGATACTCTGCCAAATCGACTGGGCTAGTTCTATAACCTCCTCATAGGACATTGTATTGACGCCTGGGATTTGGCGCAACCTTTGCTTTAGGATATTCCAGGCGGCCTCTATAGGAGCTAAATCAGGTGAATAGGCCGGGTGCCAGTGAGTTTTAATGCCTCGGCGCTCTCTAGCTTGTGTGGCAGGGCCTTGAGTGCGAGTCTCGTGACTACTGTCGCCGTCTTCTTCTAGGTAAAAGTCGTGATGAAATCGAGCCTGGAGTTGCTCAATTGCAGTAATATAGTCAGGTAAGATATGCTCTGTATAGTAGAGTTGGGTCATTGAGTTACCTCTTGGCTGCTGAATTGTAGGGGGAGGATAACGAAGTTGCCACTGCTCGATATCTTTTGTATATTGCTCTAGGCGCGGTTGATAGTCTTCAGTAGTCTCATATTTACTCTGTCGAGGCTTTTTTGGACGAGGAGGTAATTGCTCTTTTAGAAGCCTCTTTAGCTTATTTGTCTGCGCTTTTGTCGTCTTTTCTACCTTATCGTCCTTCCAAAATATAAGTCTTTCGCTCTTTTGGTGCCAATTAACCCATCCTGCGCCGTGAAGCACAAATGAGGTCTTTCTAGGAGGCCTTGCGACTATATTATCGTCGTCATATCGTGTACCGGCCTCACGAAGGATTATTGGGTCTGGAAGCGCAGTTGGGTTATAGTGAAACTCGTCTGTAAAGACGATCCACTTCCAGAAGTCGTCGATACTCTTTCCACTATGCATTTGGCCGTATTTGACACGATCCACCTCATTTTGAGGACTTAATTCATCCTTATAGTAGGCAGCTTTATGAATATATCCACCGTATGAATACTCTTTAATTTTGCGGACCATTTGACGCTCTGAGATATCGATATTGTGGATTGCAAGTTGCGCAGGTATTGACTGAGTACGCACCTCTTTTGGCGCCCGGAGGACTCTTTTTACATCGCTTTTAGTGACCCTAGAGGGTCTTCCTAAGTGCATTGATAACTGCCGAGTATGTCTATAAGCAGGAGAGCCTATTTGACGGCGTTATTGTAGCCAACGATGAGCTGTACCAGGTAGAACGTTTTGAGACTTTGCAATAGAGCGCAGTGATTTATCCTTATTTTGGGCATCATAGGCGTTGAAAAACCGCGATTTTGTAATAGTATCGGCTTCGCCAGGTACTAAATTTCTAGGAGGAGTCCTCGGACGGTACGTTGAACGGGTTGAGGGTGCCATAATGAGGGTTTGTAGACTACACTGTGTTAACGCGCTCAATTGTAAACACCGGCTAAATATCGGGTGTTCCACGAATTCTGTCACCCGCTGGGTGGAGAGACAAGTTTGTAGTAGTGACGTAGGCCAAGGTGAGCAGGGGCAAAGCTGCCAAATAATAGCACGTGACTACATGTGACCAGTATCAGGGTCTACATGATTGGTTCATCGCTAGCCGTGCATTTTGCTGGAGATCGAAGCCACTATCTGATCGTGTCCGCGATTTTACCAGAAGCACAGATTGGGTACGTAGAGACCTCTTCCCGTGCTCCTCAGGTTCATTCATAACGTGGCTCCTGCACAATCACGACGCTCATGCATGCCTTTCGCTACAGACGTCATTCTATAGCAAACACCACCTGCACCACCTGGCTCACAGTACTTGTCTGCTTCTTCGTGTATGCAGGAATGTGGTGAATCTTTTGCGTAACGACTTTCATATTCTTCTCCAACAGAGCGCGTGCGTGAATCTCGATACTTGATTCGCCACATTACAGCCTCCTTCATCTAGTCTTGGCATGTGACTCTCCTCCTGTTCGACTCTCATCTCGATAAGCCTGCCCACAATCCCACGGTCACGGGTCATCAAAGCATCTAGAAGACGGATACGGACTGAAATTTTCATTGACATGGGCATCGATCTCTCATAGATCCTTCCAACTTGAACCAGCTCCTGCCACCGCCATTGCTTGACGGTACTTTCTTCTCCTGCCCTACATCCTCAATGCATCTTATACCTTGTCTAGGACTCCGAATATTGCTTCTTTCTGGCGCTGACTCATCTTGTTGGACCCGAGAGCAGGCTGCAAGGTTACCTTGAAGTAGAGCCTCGTCGAGCCCTACAGGTTTCGGGCTCTTACCGAGGTTTTGCAACAAGCTTAAGTTCGACCTATCACCACTACCATGTACAGTATTTTATCCCCTATGTCATGGCATCCTCTAATCCAATAAGGAAATTCGGAAAGCAGATCCAACGCCATCAATTGGATCTGCCTGAATATGCCGCCAGTTTCCTCAACTACAAGGCGCTAAAGAAGGTTTGATATATCTCAAACTTTGACAAGGCCAGCTCGCTCACACGTTCCGCCAGCTCATCAAACAGCTCAGTGCGACCCCTACAATCACTGCGCGAGGCGAGTCAACTACTTCAGATATTCAAGCTGCCCTCAGGGCCAACAAGGAAGTATTCTTCTTTCGTCTGGTCAGCAACACCAAGCTTGAAGGTCTTTTTTCTGCTTCCTAACAAAGTAGACAGGAACGGGAAATAGAGAAGGTCAATGTTTTCTACATCCAGAAGGAAGCAGAGGTATGCCAACCCTTATTCAGGTCTTGCACTAGAGCCTAATGGATTACCAGTTCTCGTTAAGACTGAAAACATTACTGGACAAGAAACGTGTTATTCAGGCCCGAGTCGCATCCAGTTCAAAGCTTTCTGCTAGCTTCGTGACATTAGTCGAAGGGTTCCAGCAATTTGACAATGACCTTAACAAGCTCCAGGTCTGCAAGAGATCTCCTTAAGCTGTGACCCCTCTAACGTCGATTAGCAATTTGTTGAGGTGAATGAGACGGCGATTTCGAAAATCTTGAAAAAGGTCTGGCTAGCCATTCATTTGCTTTATGAACAGGACTAACTTTGACAACAGTGGGACAAGACATCAAAGGTGGATATCTATCCTCTATAAGCCGTGTGAAACTAATGCAATCCCAGTCAAGAACGAAAGAAATTTATTTGCAGAGAGCTGTGGAGATCCAACCCTGTTTCAATCGTGATGTTTTACGGGATCTTGCGGATCGCGCAACGACCGCGAGACTCAACCTAGAAGCGCTTGCTGAGGGCGATAATATTCAATATGAGTCATCTGTCCCCTCAGATCGCGCCATTGGACAACGCGTTGGCACTGAAGAAAGTGACATAGATCTCCAAATACTCCAAGCTTCTGCTGCCGGAAATCTTGGTCCATTACGAGAGTGGTTTACACGACTGAGTACGGGACCCGATGCGAGTGAGCGCTTCACAAGAATCTTTCTAGCAACAATAAGCGAAGCTCCTGATGAGTCTCTACAGATCTTTCTCGATTCCGAACTGGTTGACATCCACGCAGAAGACGACATTAATGAGCGAAATTGTCTTCACGAAGCCACCATTTATGGTAAAGACCTTGTGCTCAATCACGGGTTGGCTCGTGGGGTTGATGTAACCAGATTGGATGCGTATGGTCGGGTCCCATTGCACTATGCCGCTTTGCGAGGTAGAGAGGGTATGGTACAGAGACTCTTGGAAGCAGAACCACAAACTATCGACCTGAAAGACCACGACAACTTTACACCACTAATCCACAGTATTGTGCGTCATCGCGTCGATTGTGTTCGATTGCTCTTGTCGCATAATGCAAGGATCGATCCGCAATCTGATGCTGACCACATACCGCTAAACCTGGCTTGCCAGCATGAATCGATTGAGGTCGCCACCCTGTTGCTCGAACGTAACGCAAAGCTTCTTCCAGATGCCGAAGGTCTTTTCCCCCAGCACTTAGTAGCTCGGTCAAGCCAAACAGCCAACCTACTGCTCCTTTTGAGCAGACATGGCGCCGATCTCAATCAACGTGATAAGCTCTACCAGTGGACACCGCTCTTCCATGCGGCGAGTGAGGGTAGAGTCAATTGCTTAAGGGCATTATTGGAGAGTGGTGCTGATCCCGACGCTCTCGACGAGAAAGGCCTTACTGCCATGTACTACGCTGCCTGGGAGGGTCACCTCGAATGCATGGATCTTTTGTGGGCCCGCAGCCATCGGTATACTGAAAGAAGGTCCTCGTCCAGGTTAGGGGCCATTCTGCCTCCTCGAAATCAGCTGGGCGCAATGGAGATCACCCCAGAAGAACCGGCTATGAGCTTGGAGGGCGATGGGATCCCAGATCTATCGTTGCCCCCGCCAATCATTCCCCTGCGTCGGTACGGACACAACTTCCTCGATACCAAGTGCTTCATCGCAATCAACTTCGATCAAGGTGGAAAAGCGATCCAGTTTTTCAACGAAGCTCGTTATCCAGCTGCTCGGTTGACTATTTCATCTAAGACCTCAGATCTTATCCCTCGCAACTTGATGCTACCGATCCAGGAAGATTCACGATCCGTCTATTTCCAGATCGAGAACCTCGGCACCTTTTCTGTTGACTTTGAGATTTTCCCTACGTTCGGCTCCAAGGTCATCGCCAAGTCAGTTGCCCTTCCGGATGTTTTCCGAGCGATGCAGAGCAGCGCTGGAACTTGCTGTCTCCCTCTATTTGACCCTCGGCTACGCTCAGTCGGACAGATCAAGTTCAGTTTCCAGGTTATCAAACCTTACACAGGAACTCCCCTCGAGATCACGCAATTTGCTACATACTGGAAGGCCACAAGTGCGTTAGACGACCAGAGCAGCTTGATCACTGGCTCAAGTCTTTCTGGCGACTATGTGAGACTTGCGGTTCAGCTCACTCGTGATGGGATACCGGTCACTTATCCATCTTATTTCATATCTTATAATCACCTCGACGTGTCTTTATGCCAACTGAAATATGAGACACTCACCAAGCTTCGCCTGAGAGGTTCCCTGTCGCCCAGTCAAGCCACTGAGCCCTTAGGGATATTTGAATGGCACAAAAGGCTTACAGGGTCAATATTTAGCCTGCGAGAAGTCCTTGCTGTGGTGCCACCGCACATTAACCTCAACCTGCACGTCCTATATCCATCTAATTCCGAAGACCTAAACTTAGGAGTTTATTCAAGCATCGACGTCAACACCTTCGCAGATGCAATCCTCACCGAGGTATTTGACCATGCTCGATCTTTACGAACACGCGCTCCGGACCTATCAAGATCGATTGTTTTCAGTTCTATCAATCCTAACATCTGCACGGCACTGAATTGGAAACAGCCCAACTTCCCAGTTCTTCTATGTAATGACTTAGGCCGTCGTACCAATCCGTCTAGTCCTCAACAGTCTATCAACGCCAGCCCATCAATTAAAGAATCTGCCAGGCTATCCACCGACAACAATTTCATGGGCATGACGTGTTCTGCTCGCATACTCGAAATGGTCCCAGCACTGGTTGACACGGTCAGGCAAGGTGGTTTAGTACTAGTCTCAGATGCCTCGGACGACGCAAGCATCACAACACAGTCTACATCGCCTCAAACCAGGGCGGAGACTGGCTGGTCAATGGTGCCAGAAGGTATCAATGGGATAATGAAAGGAAATGGGATTCTACGATTCAACGAGACGATTGACATGTAAGCGTTTGCGGGTCGGTAAGGTGAACTTTCCTTGAACCTATCAGTCTCGCGTAATCTGGGAAGGCTATTGTCGATTGGCTACGAAGCATTTCTTCGATTCAGCATAGTGCGCAATACAGCATGCGGGACGTGGCGGCGTAATTCATGTGACAGTCAGCATTTTCTATATCTCGTATTGTCGTGACTGGAATGTACCAAAGAGAGGCACATCTGCATATAGAATCCATTTGATCGAAGTCAATGGGTTTCTGAAAAGGGCGGACTGGGCAGTCGTCAGGCATTTTCGTGTGAATACCCTGGTACGCAAACCTACCTATCTTAGGTAATTGAATGGAAAGGGGGGGAGGTTCAGGCACGTGGGCCAATTCGGCCTTCTGTTTCGAGTCCAAGATATTTTGTATCGGCGCAGGCTTTCAACGCCTTTCACTACTTATCCTAGGCCCAGATCTTGCAATTTTGCAAATGATAGCCCAGAGAAACAAGCTGAGACTGCACCTCGATACATACTTGATGTTGGATTGTTGGACAGGAGTCTGTTCACGAACGTGGCGGTCTGTATACATTTCCTTTTCGACAAGCTACCTCTCTCTGTCCTAGTACACTCAAGGTGGCCAGAACATAGAACGTTGGTGTTCTAAGGATGAGTATAGACAGATTCGCACAGCGTCGTGATAGCCGAGGAACTCCCTCCAGCAAAGCCTTCGACTTCAGTTGACCGGAGACCCTAAACCAAGCGATACAACTGCGAAATGAATAGCCCACTCTTCCCCGATCCCCTCACACACGGCAGGATATCCTTACTTGGCCTTTCCAAATTCCACAAGAAACACACTTGCGCACGACCAATACCCGTGTCGTCTTGCGTTCAGATATCCTGAAAATAAGGGACCACCACATGCTCAATTACCTGTCATTGTGGGGATAAGAGGCACGGACGAAAAGAGGGACCGATGCATCCTATTTCTAGTCTTTAAGAATGCAAAGCCAGTCTGACGGGAAGCTAGAAGCGGAGGTAAGGAAAAGCAGTAGCACAGCAGTATAACCAAATAGCAAAAGGTGCTGTCAAAAATCCACCTAAACACTTACATGCGATACAAGATCGCTATGAAATCGACCACGCAAATAACCAAGCTATACCCCGTGAGAACAATCACCAAAGAAGGGAGAGGAAGAATCAGCTAAGGAGGTGGGAACGAAAAGCCAAATGGCATTATAATAGAAGCATCAACGCAACACACAACCATCGACGTCAAAGGTCGCGATTGTCAGTGCTATCAATGATCAAAGCTTCGCTCTGCGATGAGATCCCAGTCTTCATCCTGGCAATGATCAAGGTTCGAGCCTGTGCGATCCTCGAGATCAAAATAAATTCACTGAAACGATGCGAAGTCAGAGCCTTGCTCATTGCGTCCTTCAAGGTTCAACCAAGGAAGGCATGGGTCCATGGGAAGCCCAGGGCACACCAAACGTTTAACGAGTATTAAAGACAGAGTCAACGCCTTAGTATTGAACACCAAGGTTTGTGCGACCACGTCTTACGGCGTCGGTGAGATCTAGTTGTGGGACTTAAACAGGCATTCGGACCCTTGAGCCCCTGCAGAGGCCTTAGGTCTCCTCTGGAGGACTGGGATTCAGCAATGTTCTTTATTGTCAGGCTGAAGCCTCTTGGGCCTGATGGGAATGGTCGAGCTACAAAGCCGGGACAGGTGCTCACATCCCAACAGAGTCATATGCTGTGATCAACAACACGTAGCTGCTTATTTGGACCTTAACCTGCGGTCTTCTCGGACGCCTCATCCTCAGATTTGGTGCTGTTTGTTCGAAATAGAAGATAGCAGCTGTTGGTGAACGAATGGCATCGGAGAAATACTTTGTATTCGACGCACAAAACCTTCAGCCTTGCTCTCAGAAACACGATATGTGAGTTTCATCGTTTCATGCTGATGCGCAAGGCACACCCACACCTTCCTAGATGACACTGGTCTGAAAGTGCAAACGTCGCTTGAAGGAGTGCTCCAACAGCCCCCAGGCCGAACTTGAGTTGCAATGATTTGATCTTTACACACCTCCACGTCTGGGCAGGTATCACCTTGTACCATAAGTAGTCAGGGGGTGGGTCATAACTCCCCTTTAGCTGAGCTCCATCGGCCCTCCACTCCTTTCCATGAACTAGCCTTGCTGTTGGAGGCAGTGGTCTAGGGCAGGGATGAAGAGAAGCACAAATGATAGGATGTAGCCTCATCACAAGGAACAAGCATGGAGGGAGTCGGGGAGCCCCCATTAGATATTGAGTCGCTGCCAAGATTGTGAGTGTCTGAGGGTGAGCGGCGTAAAGTTTCTCCATTCCTCCTCAAGCCAAGTGGCACACCCAAGTATTTACCTACTGGTGTAGGCTTTGGTCAATGAACTACAACTAATGACCACAAAGTTGCTGTTGTTTGAGAACAGGTGTTTACAATTCTCAACACATCCTTGCTGCCTAACTTTTCGCAGCCCTTCGTAGGATCACTTATTTACCATCTACGTGTCCCATAACTGGCGATTTGATGGACATCATTGAAACTTGAGAATAAAGTCAACCAGACTTTCATCATAGCCCGCAACAAACCTCACCATGGCAGGCGCAAGGCTGAGGCAGACCTTCAAATATCCGAGTGACGGCGAGGGCTCAGGGGATTCACACGATGAGATGGACGAACAAGGTAGGCATATCCCTTTCGAAGTTCGAACCTGATACTCTGCGTTTGGTTCATCCATCGCCCGCCTCATACATCGCTGCCTGGCCTGATTCTGGGGAAAACGTCGTGTTCACATCTCTCACAGAGCAAGAAACTCTCATCACCAACCTCCGCACTACCGACAACGCTACAAACACCCAGTATACTTTATTCTTCACCGTGCTACCGCTCGTCATCATCCTGGCATTCATCTACTTCCTGTCCCTCTCGACCAAGAAGTCAATGACACTGGCATGTCTGCTGAGCATTACATCATTGCTCGCTACCGCATACATTATGTACATGATCCCGACTGGCGCTGCACTGTTCACCACCCCAGCCAAGCAGAGTCTTGGCCTCAGCGGCATCGCGCTGCGGAGGAGAGGTCGTCAGGTCGATTTACCGGACTTCTTCGGCGGAATTGATAGTCCCCTGACTCAGTATCTGCCGTATCTGAACGCTTTCCTCTCGGTATTGCTGGTGCTTCTGGCGCTCGGGTTTCGGGGCAAGCCGGATGTGCCGGACGGGGTGTGGCCGTTCTTTCTGCTGCCCGGCGCTGTCTTCGCCATTGTCCTTGTCGTCAGAGCCAGTATCAATGATATCCAAAAGGGGTTGACGGAGTTGCAGGGTATGAGATATGACTACAAAGGTGCCTGAGTTATGTCTTGGCCGTGCGATCTCTCATTGGCGAGAGATTTCGCCCACAAGGCCCATGGACCATAAATTGTTTCAGCGTACGATTGCTCGACAATCAGAAGAACGAGGAACAAGCAACTAAAATCGACCAGAATTGGCTCGAGGAGATGGATCATGCAATAAGCTGCCTCACCTGCTGTCACCAGACAGGAACTCTCATGTCGAGAATAAGCTACCATTCTCAAGACGTTCGTCTCCTGCATATAGTTGATCATATTATGAAGACAACTGGCAGCCCTCTATTCATGGCCAGAAGTGACTCTATATATACACATCGCCATATCCCGTGAACAACGGAGGGTTGGATACATTGTGTTATTACAGAAGGCGCTATAAGACTCTGTTGGAGAACTCTATGCCGCGATCTCCTCAGCGAGCTTGGCCAATTCAGCATTGATCGCTGATGGCTCAGGCTGATTCGGTATTTTTGGCCATGCTTTCTTTAGTGCATCTTGGATGTACACTAAAGTGCCCTTGGGACCAGAGACGGCTCCTAAAACGTGGTTAGCATGTTGCGGCAAATACATTTTCCGATGTTTTGCTCTTACCATTCACGAGCACAAGCCCGTTCTCTGCATCAGTTTGCAACACCTTCAAGTTTTGCACAGTATTTTGTTGGCCACCCATCTATACCCACCGCTATGTTAGTGTGTGGAAACTCGTACGCGAATAGGTTGACATCACTTACACGACCAGCCATCTTTTTCCCAGGATACACACGCCCACCACCGCCTTGACCATTGCCAGTTGAACCGAGTGACCTGTGGCTGAGAGAGTGACCGTGGGTTCTATCCTGACCGTGGAAACCCCATTTCTTCATCACACCTGCAAAACCTTTCCCTTTGCAGTCTGACCGCGTGTCGACAAATTGGCCGACAATGAACCAATTTGCCTTGATCTCATTACCAACAGGTAACAGCCCTGTCTTATCTCTGACTCGGAATTCTCGTTGGTATTGCTTGGGACTCACGCCCTGGGCGGAGAAATGCCCCAACATTGGCTTTGTGACGTTTCGGTGATGTTTCCAGCCGCTGCCGACACACACGGCATAGTAGCCATGTTTCTTCATAGTTTTATGGCTGACGACTTCATTGCGATCTAATTGTAGCACTGTGCAGGGTATTCTGGTTCCAGACTCGTCGTAAATTGCTGTCATCCCCTTCTTCCGCGCCAAAGCTCCTGTTCTCAGGGGAATGGTATCGGCCTTTATCCTTCGTAAAAGCGCTGCTTTCGGCGTCGACAGCAAGGGATTAAGCCCTGGCACATTGTTGAAGGGGCTGGCCTTCCGCCGTTTTTCTATGGCTCGAATACCAAAAGATCTCGTCTGGGTCGCGGAGGATGAGCTCTTAAGAAATGGGCGTGGGAGGAGGAATGGGGGTGGTAGAGGGACTGCAAGCAGCCTGGTGGAGGGACGCGGCATCTTGACAAACGCGCACAGCGTCTGCTAAAGAGGAATTGTACTGAAGCAAGATTCGAGATGCGAGAACCACTTTCATGAGTGAAGCTCGAGGCCGAAAGTCCGCAAAGTACTTTGCCAAGCAAAACGGGACCTTGCACGTGATGAAATACGGTGGGCCATTTACGCTCTATCATATGTACGTACCCTCTGAACTTTACCTTTGGTCCTTGACTGCATGCCTATTAAAGCCTAACGCTGAAACCCTGAAAAGATTCGATGTGTCTATTAACAATGAGTATTTATGCCCACGATGATAGGGTATACTACTTTTCTCCACGCTTGGCAAATCTAACCGGGAGACCCTTCGAGAGATAGATCGCGATGTTAGCCTTCACGTCCTCCCGAAGCTGACGGATTGCACTGTCTCTTGTCTTCTCCCATGCAAGCATCGCATCGCCTTTGCAAGCTTGCAAAGTGTCATGAGGGACCACCAACTCAACTGAATATTCTTTGAAGACCGTAGCCATAAAGGCAACCATTTCAACTTGCGCGAACGCCTTTCCAATGCATGATCTCGGGCCAACACCGAATGGGGGTATTTGAGTCTCTGGTCCTTCATTCCTCAGCCACCGGTAAGGGTCGAAATATAAAGCAGGCGAGTCGTACAACTCCTTCTTCCTGGCTGCCGAGATATCGCGCTGAGTCCATCTAGTGGGGTCGTGGTATGTTGCCGCAAAATTGACCATCACAATAGTATTTTTCGGAATCACACGCGGTCGACCCTGAGAGTCCTCCACAGGAATTTCAACCATCGCTCTCCGAAAGTTCCATTGCGCAGGATGATATAATCGGAGAGTCTCTTTCTGAACAGCCCCAAGGAACCCCTTCTGAAGCGCATTGTAATCCTGAGTTACAGTCCATTCCTGTCTTGGGCGATCTCCTAATTGCTGGTCAAGCACCTTGTGCAACTCCTGTTGGTACTCTGGATAGATTGCCATGAGGTAAATCATAAAAGCCATGACGTTCCCCGTGGATTCGTGTCCGGCAAGCAGCGTGAAAAACATGTCACCAAACACAGCTTCGCGAGACAGGGGAACATCTCCAGGCTCTAACATTTCTGGCGTACCAGCAAGGACAATAGATTCTATTCATGGTTAGCAAATACCCGTTTCATTCTCAGCTTTAGCTTCAACAGGAAGCTGACCTAGAATGCTTCTCTTCTTCTTCGACTTTGTTTCTTCTAATCTGGCAACGGCCACATTCCGGAGCTCTTCCAAATATTTCGTGAAATCTGCGAAGCCAACATAGGGTTCTCGGAAGAACTTGAGAGGAATTTTCCCAAGCAATGCCCTTGGAGTCGTTGCGATGGTCGCCAGTCTGGTAATTACGCGCGTCAAAGCTTCTTCAAAAGTAAGCTGATAACCTCGTGGGACAACTTTGGACCCATCGTCGTACTCCTCCCAGGTTAATCTTTTGTGAAAGAAGCCGCTTGTGATGACGTGTAGTGCTAAGCGGGAGGTCCATTGTTTCACCGATGGCACAACAGACCCGTCTCTCATCCAAACAGACAAGAGGGTGTCTGCTTGGAACTGCGTTTCTTCCCATACTATCGCGTCGATTACAGGATTGAATCCCGTGGCGAGAATCTTTCGGTGTGCCCTCCACTCTTCAGCCTCCGTTGAGCCTAGCGAGGGACCATACACGTCGAAGAAATTGGTCATATCAGTTGGCATCTGGAATTTTCCGTGCTTGTTGCCCACTTGCTCGAAAACACGTGGGTCGCAGGTCCAAGCAAGGTTACCATCTGGAGTGGCAAGAATAAACGTGTCGCTACCAACCTTCTTGAAAGGTCGATAGCTCACCTCCCATATTCGCCAGAGCTGTGCCATTCTAGTACAAGCCTTTAGATTCCATGCATATTCTAAGCGGGTGTGGGATACTCACTGTAGCCACGGTGTGGTCCAAGCATCTGGCAATTTTTCAAGCAGGGGTACAAGCATTGGTTGCATCATTAACCAAAACGCACTCGAGATATGCACACTGCCATGGTCAAAAAAAGGATTCACGAAGACTAAATGGATTCTACTTACGGTGAGTAGAAAACAGGGAAACCACTTGTTTGAGCTACTTTGTAGTTCTTCCTCCATGCCACCATCCTTCTAGATACCCCGAATAATGCTATGCCGCCAAGGGCAGTCCAAATAAGGTTAACCATAACTTCAGCTAAGATGCAGCAAATAGTCTCATACAAGCAGTCATCGAGGGTGGGAGAGATGACTTGAAGATTCTGATTTTACTGATCACATCTATATATACGGAGTACTGAGATACGAAGAGGCCCAGCACCCAATCAGAGCGAGTGCAGTAGAGTTAGTTATTCGTTTACTAGAATGAGGCCCCCCAAGTCCGAGGCCCTCAATTATCCACCTTCACTGAAGTCAGTAGAGTCATGACTGCCAGCATACCCTGGCCTACAGTTTCTAGAATACTTCCCTACCTGGATACCGCATCAACAACGGATAGCCAACAGCTACATCCTTTTGGATAATGGGGGAAGACTTAACCCCTCTGGTGCAGGACTCCCGGAGAAATGCTCAGAATGTCTCATGCGTAAGCATCTGTGCAGCGAGCCACTTGCGCCGGCAGATACGAGAATCATTCTCAACCTTGAATATCAGACTGAAATCCGTGTTAGCAACGAGATATGCGATGTACGCAAAGCGCATGCCTTGCATCCAGGGATTCAGGGCGTGGCTGCTTGAGGCTCAATTACTCGGTAGAGTTATTCCGCTTGCCGAATTAGGCCTTTCCTGGGACAGCAATATTTCTCTCGTGGGAGAGTCTTGGCAATGATTGCGGGCAATAGGGCGACTGCTAGATTAGGAAACGCACATTTCCTGTTTAGGATGTATCTGAGCCAGCAACGCCGTTGTCAAATCTGAATTAGAAGCCGCGATAGTGATTGGTTGCTCGGAAGCAATTTACACAATCCGATTGGCTAATCTGAAACCTGTGCACGTGACTAGGAATCTAGTTTGGCATATCTGGCTCTCCATTTGGATGACTTGATTCATCCCTTGTACAAGGCGGTCTTGTGATTTATGACTTAGTCGTAAAGTCAGCTTTTACCATTGACGAGGACCTCACTGCGCCGATAGCTTTCTCGCTTCCGTTCAGGCTTCATCCATCTGGAACCGTTCTATACCAGGAAGTTGGTCACTTGTGCCATGACCATCTACCATGGCTTCCTTTATGATGGTTTGGTTTCCTACTACGGTGATAATTGTCAAGATATCTCAGCATCCTGCATGACAAATCTCCGGGCGGCCACCCGAGTCTATAAAAGCGACTGCGATTCGATCCAATGATCTAAAGAACTACGCAAGCTTTCTACTCATCTCGAAATTGAGCTCTCTCAGCCGCGAAAACCCCTAGTCTCTGTGCAATTGTATCTACGACCATAGTTATCTCTGTTTCGACTTCCACCCACCATTCCAGCCCACCCAGCCCAGCTCGTTTGGTCCTCTAGCTCCAATGATGACAAAGCCAGCCGCAAGAACTGCTATGCTAACAGCTCCCGTTGGTACCCACCCTCCAAAGGAGTAGTACACAACACTACCTGCCTTCGTACCGGCCAACTGGCCTAGGTACAATACACTCACGAACGCCGTGTTTACTCTGTTTCTCATCTGCGGTTCGATTGGATGAATAGCAACCCTGTTCGATATCTGTAGAATCACCAAACCGATATCGAGCAGTGCTGCTTGGATTATGGGACCTGCGACTGATTGTTTACCGAGAAACGTCCCTAAGACCACTCCTAACAGACTGACGGCTTTTCCCACCGCGGCTGAGAAGAGCGGCTCACCAAGTGGATGGACCAGGTATTTCCCACACAATGGAGCAGCCAACATTGTTGCAAGCCCAATGAGACCTAGGAGGCCAATTTGGCTAGAACTGTATCCGTACATGGGCTCCGAGAGAAGAAAGGTAACCGTGGTCCAGAAAGAGGACACAGCGAAGAATGTCGAGAATGACAATAGCCCAACTTGCACAAGGGCAGGGTGTTTAGGATACAGTGCAACAATGGACCAGAGAATTTTGGGATACGTTCTCAAAAGTTCTCTTCCGGAGCATGCATTCAGGAATCCGTATTCCGGCATAAAGATCAAGGGACTGACAAGGACTAGTGACTGGAGACCCAGGGCGAGCCAGTATACGCTTCTCCAGGATGAATGATCAGCGATGATACCCGAGATGACTCGTCCGATGAATATCCCAAGAGTAGGGCCTGTGCTCATAATTGACAGGTTGAAGGCACGTTGTCCTGAGGAACTCAGTTCTGACACCAGCGGTAGCAACAATTGTGTGACGGGCGTGAATAGGGCCGAAAGGAATGTAAAGGTGAGGAACGGTGTGTATCCCTCAGAGACACAAATCCCAAGCCTGCATCAAGATTGAGATGAGCATACAAATCTAATCGTTATCATAATACAGGGTGCTCTCTTACCAGAATACCGTGGTGAGTGCCATCAATGTCAGCGTGAAGCCGCGCCTCGGAAAGTAATCCGCCAAAGGGAGAATCATCAGCAAACCGATGGCGTTGCCCGCCTGAGCCATCGCCGGAACATTGCCGATCTGGGTCAACGACACATCGAAGTCATCAGCTAGGATGTTCAATATTGGTTGGTTGTATGATAAGTTTGCCGCCGTAAAGCCCGCCGCGAGAGCATACATGGTCGTAAGTCTTCTCGTGAGACGCTGCGGTATATTATCGTCCGTGAGTCGCCGTCCGTATCTGAGGAAATCAAAAACATATTGGGTTCCCATGGTCTTTCCAGTCACTCGTGGTGAATCCCCAAATGATACAATACAATCCCGTGTACTTCAGCTCTCGACTGAGCTCTTTGGACGAAAGGGGGATATGCAGCGCGAGCCTCTCCTACCTCGAAAGGATAGTGTTGGGATAAATTCCACTTTATCTTCCTATCGCAACGCCCTCGATGCCCTAGAATCGTCCTTCGAAAGAATGGGAACCTAGAGGTCCATATACTTACATCAGTGGCCAAACATCGGGGAAACATCCGACGAGCCATGGTGTCCCATTGGATCGGAGATACTCCCTGTGCAGTTGATGAACTTTATCCAGTCTCCCTACCCTAACAAAAGTGAGGGATCGGCGTTAAAAGAACTATTAATTCCTACGATTCCTGGGTCTGAGTTAAGATTCCTGTAAAGGCCGGCCGATAGGATTTCATTTCATTGAACGCGACCCTGGCTCCGCTTCTATGTAAATCCTCACCTGCCTTCATCTAATGTTAAATGGTGGAAGCTTTGAACGAGGTTCGGCGCCCACGATGACAGACAGGACTATAATCCTGATAACTGGCGCCAGCAGAGGTATGTAGGCACAAACAACAAACTCATGCTACCTAACCTGGAACCAGCCCACAAAGCCCGCCATGTTGACCACATTATAACGTCGAACACTATAAACAGGGATCGGCAAGGCCCTCCTATCAACATACCTCCTTCGGGCACAACATACACTCATCGCAGGGCTGCGCAACCCCACCAGCGCCTCGGCATTGGCCCTCCAAGACCTCCCACGCGGCGCCGACAGTCAACTCATCACCGTGAAAATCGACAGCACGTCCGCAACGGACGCACAGGTTGCAGCATCCACGCTGGCGTCACAGCATGGGATCACGAAGCTGGACGTGGTAATCGCGAACGCCGGCGTGTCAAAGTACTTCGGCAGCGCGAGGGTCACGCCCGCGAGCGAGATGGCAGAGCATTTCGCCATCAACGCCGTCGCGCCGCTGTTGCTGTTCCAAGCTATGGCGTCGCTGCTGGATGCGGCGGCGGCGGCGGCAACTCCCAGCGCCAGCGGGAGAGCAGGGCCTAAATTCGTGGTCCTGTCCTCCGGCGCCGGCAGCCTGGGGCTCGTTGAGAGCCTGCCGGTCGAGAACACGGCGTACGGCGCGTCCAAGGCCGCGGCGAATTTCGTCACGAGGAGAATCCACTTTGAGAATCCCAAGCTGATTACCTTCCCTATCAACCCAGGGTGGCTGCAGACTGACGTATGTAGTCACATTCCTTCCCCCTTCCCACCGAGCTGTTATAGCCAACGTCGCACGACTAACTCGAGGCTATGACGAAACAGTTAGGGAACGACGCAGCGAAAAGCGCGGGGATGAACGCAGCGCCGGTGCCCATCGCTGAGGGCGTGAACGGCGTGATCTCGCAGATCGACGGGGCGACGCGAGAGAATACTTCTGGAAAGTTTATGTCGTATAACGGTGAACAGCTGCCTTGGTGATTCTGAGACGTCTCATGGGTGAGGTGAACTGAGGGAACCGATGGGAACGCTTTGAGGCACCATTGCAACATGTTCATGTTACCACACGAAGGCGTTGGCGCGCTCCAGCATGCTGTATTTGCACGACAATGAACACGGTAATTTGTAAAGCAACCGAGGTGTGCCTAATGGAGTTTGGTACACCGACCTATACATGATATATACTATAAACGTGATTATTAATCAATCAATCGACCAGCAACGCCTCGCTAGCCGAGCTCTAAAACCACAAAAGCCTGCTCGAAAAGCCCGAAGACGGCTGAAATCCTCGCCCACAGAGGTGAAGCGGGTTCATAGAGAGAGCACAGCTCTTTTCTGCGCAGTGAAAACCTCCCGCTCTTATCGGTATGTCCCCTATGTGGTAAAAGCAAACGCAGAGTATAGATTAATCTCAAGACGCACCAGAAAGTGGTCGAGTAACGCTGTAGTATGTCAAGGAAAAAGAGAAATGAACACGCTGAAAATGGCAGGACAAGGGGGACGACTCTGCCCGGGGTATAATGTAATGTACTGTAAGAGCGCGTAAACAATGATGCAAAAAGAGCTATGAGCTGCAAGGCTGGATGGATGGAGTAGGGGGCATGTGATGCGTGGCTCTCTCTCCTTTGAACTCCTGTTTGCACACAACCAAACGAATTCCTATCTGGCAGTCTTTCCGAATCTCGCTTGCAAGTTGCAACAACATGACCTCGCTCATGAACCTGAACAATAACACATCTATCTATGTGCAAGCCCGTAAATTCCTGATTCCAGTCTGTCTATACAAAAGATTGACCCTGCACAACGAGTGGGGCTAGAAAAAGCAATGTGTAAATTATTTGCAAAAGCAAAAATGATTGACAAGGGGGTATTATGTGACATGAAGACATGAGATGCATCCTTTTCAAGTCCATCTTTCTCCTAATTCTGAATATCACGCTCGCTAAAGAATGACTCGACCAAGGAAATGTACGTTCAGTGTAGGAACCTGTCATTCTGGAATTGGATCGGCGTCCTCCAGGTGTTTCGTGTGTCTGCCGTCCAGTGGGGAGGCGTCTTCATCAACATCATCCGCAAAGTCAAGGCTTGGTCGCGTTGACTGAGTCGGAGTATGTGGTGATTCGTCTCTAATTTGAGGGAAGGGTTGGATGTCTTCCGGGTTTTTATCCTGTTGTCGGCTCGATAAAGCGCGGGGTTGAGAATTGTATGCTCGGAGAGGTCGGGCTTCCGCGGCTCCTTTACGAGCTTGTGTTGCTGCAGCTAAAGGTCTCATACTAGGGGGTGGCACAGAGCGTTCGCTGGAGCCTGATTGTCGTTGAGTAGTAGTCGGTGGTGTCATAATTCCCGAGAGTATACTTGAAGGGCTACCGATAGTCGATCTTGATGGCGTCTGGCTTCCAATACCAGTGGCAAAATCGGAAATGGCGCCGATAGATGTATCTCGGGCCCTCCGCCAGTTGCTCAAAGCTGCGACCGCAGCCATTGGAAGAGCTTTGGGTGATTGCGCATAGCTTGTCAAAGAGGAGATGGATGGAAGTGAGGTCACCAGTCCAGAATGTGCTCGCTCTTTGAGTTGTTGCTCCATTTGTAGATTTGCTCTTAGTCGAATTGCCGCATCTTTCACGGTGTCACGGTTGAAGTCCGGCTGGGATAGTGTGGTGATGATGTCCTCCAGATCATCTGCTCGCACACTGAGCAGCTCGCGTAGCCAACCAATCTCTGTGTCCCGTTCTTTGATCTTGTTCGGTGCGTCCTTGTCAACGGCCGCCAGCTCATTTTCAAGTTTCTCTATCTTCATTTCTCTATTTTGAAGCTGGTCTTGCAGGACCATGATCGACTCCCGCAAGGCTTGTGGAGAAATCTTTTCTGGCAAGTCAGTGCCTTTAGCAAAGGATAGCGAAGCGCTTGCGGCTCGTTGCGGGGGGGATGCTACAACGGACGGGGCGGGAGTTGGGAGGTTGACGCCTTTGGCAAGAGCGGCCTCTGCTGCTGCTCGGAGAGCAGATTTTGCAACATCCAATCGATCTTCCAAATCAGCTATCCTGCTCTGAAGATGTCTGTTCTTGTCCTCGCCTAAACTTAACCTCTCATTTAGCTGATGTTCAAGCCTGGTTCTATTGTCAAACGAATTATGCAACTCGCGCGTGTGTCGTTCTCGGAGATCGTTGAGTTTCTTCTCATGAATTTGATGCTGATCCTCGAGACTACTTTCCCTTCTCTCGTTAGATTCACGGAGTGCCTCTTTGTGGGCTTCGATGGTCTCGGAGAAGAGAGAATCGTGTTTGGCTTTCTGATCCTCTAGGTCCAATTCGGCATGGTCAAGGCGGCTTTGAAGTCTGTTTATTTGGGCGTCGGTGTCGGTTCGGATAGCCTGCAACTGTGTCTTTGTGCTCTCTAATTCTGCTGATAGTCGTGCGGTTGATGTTGCCACCTCTGCATCCCTGCTCTTCTGCACATGATCCAGCTCTCGACCTAGCTCAAAGGCCTTGGTGTCCAGAGCTCGGTTGTCTTCACGCAATGACGCAACCAAATCGTTGAGTCGAGAGATTTCTTTTCCCGCCTCTTCAAGGCCTGTTTTGTAATGTAAGTTGGCTCTGCTTTCCTTCTGCACAGCGTCAAGCTCTGCCTCGGCTCTAGCACGATGTCGCCGTTCCTGACTAAGAGCATCCTCCACCAGGGCAATGTTGCCGAGGAGTTTGTGCTCTCGCTCACGAGAGTCTGCCTGCTCAGACTGGGTATCCCGAACAACTCGAGTAAGGTCCTCTTGCAAACGCTCCACCCTGTTGCGGAACAATGTCCTCGACTGTGACTGATCTTCCAATTGCTTAGCAAGATCATGCAAGGTTTCTCGGAGTGCCTTGTTCTTTGACCGTTCTTCACGAATGTCATCACGCCACTGATCGCTTGAAACTCGGTACTCGTCCAGTGTTGTCTGCAAAGCATTATTCTGGAGCGTGACGCTGTCGAGTTGAGTCTCGAGATTCTTGTAAGACTCCTTTTCCTCAAGGAAAGCGACCAATGTCTGCTGGGTCTCCTCTGATGCTTCACGGTACTGGGCGGTCTCTTCTTCCGCAATACGCAAACGTAGCTTGAGTTCAGCAAGTTGCTCTTCCGCCTCCCGTCTTAGGCGTACCTCTTCAGCGGTGTGTTCCTTTGCCATTTTGAGCATCGATTCAAGACCATCAACCTGGGGTCTCAGTTTCCCTTCGGTAGCGTCGTGATCTTGTTGAACTCTTGATCCGCGCAATCTTGGGTGCTGAGAGATCACATCTTCGACCACCGTTCTAAGCTCTTGCTGGGTATTGAGAGAGTTATTCTGAAGTGCCACTTGCCGGATCTCTTGCAGGATCTCACTGAACTCGGTCAAGTCGAGTGCAGATGGTGCTGCGACCGGGGGCTCGTACGAAGCAAGTGCTTGAGTGACCGCAGCACGGATTCTGTCCTGCTTCCAGACTTCTCTTCTAGCTATCGGGGATTTTGATCGGTACGAAGCGAAACCCTCGAAAGCGTCATAGTCATCCTCGTCATCGGCGTCTGAGTCTTTGGCATCTGTTGAGATACTCTTTTGGTCATGTCTGCCCTTTGGGTTACTTGCAATCAACGCCAGAGAGTCCTGTATTGTCTGAAGGGTTCGTTCTAGAGGCCCCAATCTATTTTCTAGGATGCCATCAACGAGTTCATTGACATGGCCATCAAAGAATTGCGAACGCAACTGCAACTTGGCTTCTTCAGCAATGGGTAATGTTCCACCCCAGTCGCTGACGTCCTCCTGTCCACTATTAAGCTTGTGAATTCCGATACCAAGCCCGGTCGGGGGTGGGTATGATGCCTCGCTCTGTAGAATTCTATCGCCATGAGGTCTAGCAGGACTCGGACTTGGAGCATCACTGCGGAAATTTCCACTTAAGCGCATATCCACAAGGGGTGTGGATTGAAGTGGCGTGTCCAATCGTTCAATACCCAACTCAGGATGGACTTCAAATTGCTTCATGACGGCGTCAATTTCTTCAAAGGACGGGACTGGTTCATCTTGATGATGAACTCGGAAGCTAGCCAGTACTTCGTCATCGTCGGCTTGCGCTTCTTCTTCGAGCTCCGCATGAGCTGACACTTTTCTTTCGAGGTCTTGAACGTCTTGCTCGAGTATGCTTGCTGTAGTGCTGATAGAGAGAGCCTTTGCCTCGGCGTCCCTCACCTCAATCTCAAGTTCAGATGTTTCAGATTTAGTCTCCAAATCTCGTTCTATGAATTGATCAAGATCTGGTGGAGGAGAAGAGAGGTTGGCGGTAAGGACTGCTGGTGATTCTTCAGGGCTCACCGGTCCTGCAAATCGCGAAGCCTCCAGGCCTTGGGGTTTGCGAGGAGGAGCGAAAGACGAAATTGTTTGCGGGCTCGACAACTGAGGGCCAAAGTGGAAGGGTTTGGCGAGGGCCGACAACGATGATTTCACCTTATGAGACCGGACCTCTGTTTGTTTTGGAGGATTTTCCTCGTCTTCTACGTCTTCTGCCTTGGACAGACTATCGTTCGACTCATGACCACTGAAAATGAGATCCTGTTCACGATCGTTGGTAGATTTGTCTTCCATCTTGTCATCCCACGGAGGTCGTGCGGCATTGAATCTCGCAGCATCTGTCTCATTCTTGAAAGTAAAGCTGGACCCGCTCTCTTGGGAAATATGAGAAGTTGATTTTTCTTCACCTGACTCAGCCTTGGGTTTGAGTTCGTTCTCATCGGGAGATATGTAGAGCCAGCCTTCGAATGGTGTAGTGGAGTCCTTTCGGCCAGAGACATCGGCTTTCGATACATCGGGGCCTTCTGACAGGATGCTGGGTTGGCGGAAAGGTGCATTGAGTGGGCTTCGGTCGCCATCACTGCCCGTGCGACGCACTCGTTTTTGTCGATCCGCAGGTGCCATAGGGCGGCTACTTTCATCATCAATGTCGTCCTCCGAAGAGCCCGTATCACTCTTGGGCGGGCCGTCTTTGGATCTGGGACGGGTGATAGTCACGGCTTTGCTCGCCCTCCTGGTTACTTTCGAGTCCAAATCAATCACTACATTTCCAAAGATAGAATTGGAATCGGGGACTTTGCCAGCAAGCGCAGACTCAAAACTAGGTCCGGGACTTGTGAAAAATGACTGTGATGGACTGAATACTGGTGCGTCGACATTGAACGTGGGAGAAGAGAATTTGAAACCCGGCTCTTTTGTAATCTTCGGGGCAATGGATGGCTCCTTTGCAAGCTCCTTGGGATGTGCTTGGTCCTCCACCAGCTTCCCAAAGGATGACCTGTCTGGTGTCGGTTGCGTGAGGAACGAGGGAGTGAATGCTGGGGCATCTGCATTTAGAAGTGACAGGGACAGCCTGTTCTTTGCCGCAGCCTTGGGGGGAACCTGAGCAGGGGCTGTCGGGGCTTGAGATATCCCAAATGGTGCAAAAGCATCACCGTTAAAAGAAAAGTTGGAGCTAGAGAAGTCTCCACGGGGATCAAACTCTTTCGCTTCAACGTTGAATTTTGAAGGTGCAGTAGATGGTTCATTTGAGGGTTTCGTGTCACCTTTCGCTGCGTCGCTCAATGCTTGCCAGGTCACAAAGGGGTTTTTGTCGTCCATAAGCATGGGAGTTGCGGCTATACTTGGGTTCGTTTCAATTTCTGACCTCTCGTCTGTCAATGTTTCAGGTCGCCGTAGAATGGGCGGTTCGTCATTCATGGACTCATCAATTTGTGATTCCTTTCGTGAAAGTTCGTCACCGTCTCCAGTCGAGTCAGGGCCGTGAATGCTATCTTTTTCTGTCAAGGAAGCCTCAGCTTCGTCGATTTCCCGTTGTAACGCCATGCTAAGGTTATGGCGATGACTTTTCGGAGTTGGGTGGGCTATTTCGATTGGTGATCTCGAGGGTACACGGAATTCTGGCGTTCGCGTCAAGCTATCCACGCGCTGGGGTAGCGCTGGACTTGGTCTTTTCCAGTTGGCAGGCTGTGGAACTGTGAAATCAGCCTGCGACGGGAAATACCCATGTCGCGTGAATGTTGGTGGGACGTTGACGTTAGGACCACGAGGGTCAAATCCTGGCTGTTGGGAGACAGGCGACAGGACCTCACCGAGATTTGGCAACCGGAGTGGGTTGTTTGGAGAAAAGCTATTTTGTCGGGAGGACAGTGGTGGCATGCTCGTTGGAACACCGGGACTGAACGAAATCGACTGTGACAGAGTATGGTCGAAAGGGGAGCTGATACGAGCGCGTGGGTTCGGCTGTGCGACGGAGTGTTTGGGAGCATGTAAAGGCTTTGGCATGCCACTGAATTGCGACGAGTTGCCCGAACCAGGTTGTGGGCTGATACCGGTAGAGGACATGAGAGATGGTGAGAAGGGATTGCTCGTTGCTCGGAGGGGATTGCTTGCTGAAGAGGATGGCGCGACTGGAGGCGATGGAGCCAGTCCTGGGTAACCAGACGAAACGCGACTTAGATCTGGTGAAAATGGAGATTTCGTGGAGGGAGGGGCCTCTGAATTGCTGGGACTGACACCCAAAGCTCTGAGCTTTTCCTCCTTGAGGTAATTGACCCACGATTCCCACTCGGCTTGGTTGGGGATATGCACATGGTATTTGTGTAGCTTTCGCTCCGACAACATCTCGTTGGGATCTGGATAGACTGGACGACTCTGACCACTGCTTTGTATGGAGTGGTTCGCGGAAGCGTGTGCCAACTCAAATCCATCGATGTGATACCCCTGAGCAATCCAACCCCTTATCCGGTTTTGAATTTGCTCGACTGTGAGCAAGGGAGGTAGACCAGCTGTTTCCCTGTCTGTGAGCGGGAGAGCTATGATGCAGGCCTTGCCCTTCCAGAGGACCTTTTTCTTCGGTCGCTGGTATGATTGCATCGAGTTAGGCCGAGGTCGTTGCGGCGAGGTAGGACTTGGAAGGGGTTTGTCCTCCGCTTCGATCAGGGACATTCGACGGTCGAGTGCCGGTTGAGGCTTACTCTCCGGGTCTATGGTCGTTGGGGCTTGAGCCGCCATGCTGAAGTCCAAGGATGGAAAGAGTAATTGGTGGGGACTGCCGGGCTCTATCGGATGAATGTCTGCACCATGGAAGATATCAGGAGTGATAGTCGCCAGGCTCTCCGATCTCCGATGTACTCGTGGCAGTTCTGACGGGTTGCTGACCGGAGACGGACCCCAACTGTCGAGAAAAGAGTCTCTCGTCGGTGTCTGGTCTCCGCCCTCTCGTCCACCCACCTCAGAGCTGTTATCGTCTGAATCACTTAACCAGTTGAGGTGTTCGGCGCGGAGATTCCGGCGTGTCTGTGTAGGCTTTTTGGGAATCCCGGTAGATGCAGATCTATCCGTCAATTCGTGGGATAGAGCGGTCCGGGGTTGTTGTCGCGTCGGAAGCGATGGAGATGAAAGGTCAAACGCGGCGTGGTGTCCACTGAATGACGTAGGGCGAGACGGTCTCCTCGGACTCGGTGTAGCGTATGGACTGCCCCAGGCTGCTGCGTAGTATGGCCGAGGGAGATCAGGGGACTTCAACTGTGAAGACTGACCGCGAGAACGTTGCAGATTCGGTAAAGGAGGAAGCGTGTAGGGAGAAACCCAGGATGCGGAATCTGGAGGGAGGTCGTCGGTCATGGGTTGGATTGGTTTTGTGAGGTCACAGTTGGGAAGATGCTGACTTGGGACCAGAGGGTCAAGACCAGCAACTGCGCCATGGAAGAATTGTGAAAATGTGAAGGGATCTGGAAACGGGGTTGAATGAAGACTGGAGATGAGGTGTTCAAAAAATCAAGGTGTTGGCGGTGGATGAGACCGAGATTGATTACCTTGCTTGCTGGAATTGGAAAGAACACGCTAACAGGCAACGGCGGAGGGAGCCTTACCGAGGATGGACTGGCGTGTCTCCATTATCGACCATGAGTGGTTGATCGATGTCACTAAAGTGCCAAGCCTTCAACACGGCGCCTTCCGTTCCAATTTGGCAGCTCCAGCTGTTAAAGTTGCAGTTGGGTGCGGATTGGGCTGTTGGGAGGACACAGGGGGTTCCATGGGAGCCGAATTTTGTTGGTTGAAGACGTAAAATGACCAGGATCAGGGCCTGTCGCCCTCCCCTCGGTGGCCCCCTTCGCCTGTTCAATGCATCACATCTGGAAAATTCTCCGGCAGGAAGAGCCTTCAGGCCAATTCTGGTTACTCCGTACGCTGGTTGACACTCACTCAACCATCTCGTGACTCTCGTTGAGTCGTGAAGATGTTGTATCCCACAAGTAGCTGTATTCATCCGCTACCTACATAGGTAGGTAGGAACCCTATATTAATTTCAGATATCCATGTCAGACACCAATGCCTTTCATGCAATGATCGTTGGTGCCACTGCGTGTCATCATACATTAAACCGCGATGCCATAACGCTGCAGGCAAGTGCGTGAAGACTCCCGAAAACCAAGTGTCCCCTATCTCCATGGAACGCCACGCTTCTTTTCTGTAGAACGCTTCAAGTTCAAAATGGCAGCGCATCCCGATGAATGGAAAAGTTCTGCCAAGAAGAATCCAATGCCTTTGTCCCTTCCCACAATATCTGCCGTGTATCATAGTCCACATTTTTCTTCAGCTCGTGAAATCGATTAGCTTCGGGTATCACATCATCCGCAGCGACGCCTTCTTCCTCAAGAAGCATAACCTTCTGACCCAAGACAGCCATGATGGGTCCTTCCCAGACACCCTCTTTACCAGCCTTCTTCAACTGGGCAAGTGCGCGTCGTCGAATGCCCCAATCTCGACACTTGCAAGCGATGAAGAATAATGGGTGTACCACTCCGAGTTCCATGCTAAAGGGTGTATTTTCGATTTCCAGGGGCTGTGCGTCGCTCATCTTGAAAGTAGTAGTCATCTGTTCGACCTTTGCTACCATATCCTCGAAGTCATCTCGGAAGTTGTCGAATGTCGTTTCAGGCCCACAATCAATGCTGACCTTGAGCATCATAACGGCACACTTGATCTGCAGTCGCAGTCCAAGAAGACTTTTGATATCGGTCTGACTTAACCTCGCTCCCTCTAATCGGAAGAACTCTTCCAGAGCAGCAATCCAGGCGTCAAAGATTTCAACTGCTTCTCGCTGCTGTGTCCGCCATTCCAAGGGGACTAATTCTGTCTTCCAGTACCGATACATTCTCAAGTCAGACTTTACCAATTGATATACTGACACGAGGAGGTTGTCCAGATGGTTGCGCACTTGGCTCAAGGTCAAATTGGTAGGCATGATTCGTGGTAGGGCAGTGACAGGGTAAGTCAAGGGTTCCGCTTTCTCCTTTGAGAATGTGCAGGCTTGGATATCATATCGTGCGAATACTCGCAGTAATTCATCAAGCTCGTTTTGAGGGATTTCTCTGAAGGTCGCCCTCGAACCGGCGTACTCTTCGGGTGAATAGGGCGTCAGTGACATATCGTCACCCTCAGGAAGGTTCATCTGGCGGATCAACTCTCGCATGCCTTGTTGGTAGTGAATCACAGCAGCCATGTTGTTGCGTCGAAGGACTTCGAAGCAAGCAAATAATATACTTGCAATAATGGCCAGCTTCGCGTTGGTCCGTGATGGCAAGTTCAATCGCTGATTCAATTGGCGGAGGGCGTCTCCATATAACTTCAAGGCGTGGCGATAGCTCTTGTCGTCTATCAACTCTGTCGTATATTTGCCACACCGATCCTGGTAGTCCTCATGTAGTGTCCCCAGAGCAATGATGGCGTTCCGCACAACTGGTTCCTCCTGGCCCACTTTGAGTACGAGCTTAGTCCAAAAGCCAGTCTCGGACCCACCAGAAAAGGCTGGCACGGTGCAGTATTGAAAGCGGTGGAAGATGCGTCGCTCCTGGGTATTCCCTTGAAACGGTTTTGAGATTGATCCGGGTTGAAATAGCTGGTGAAAGGTTAACTCCGGTCTCTGGGGTGGCGACAGCGGAGAGGCTTTTGAGCTTTCCGAGGACCCCTTTGGGAACTCGTACCCATCACACTTTCGACCGGTCGAAGTGCACCGCTTGCCTAAACATACACGTGAGCATTTACGAAGAGGAACGGTAAGGCGGGGCATCGTACAGCTGGGTTTGGTTTCATCGCATTTGATGCGCCGTATCTGGCAGGCAATTCCAAGTCAGACAGCGAGTCAGGAGGGCCAGACACGAAGGGAGAGTAGGGAGAGTACGAAGGTCAGCTAAAGCCTTGACAAAAGACTGAAGGTGGCTGTCTCAAAGCGGGTACGAGTACATGAAAAACAGGAAGCGCATGGTGTGGGGAATGGTAGGAGAGCAGGTCAAGGCCATTCTTACTTTGCAGGTTTTACATCCTGTCCGAACCTGCATCTAGGTTAGATCGTTTGTGCTAGACCGACGGCTGCGAGGTTCTCACCTTGGGTTTGCTTGCCCGACGGCGTTTCGCGAGCGTGGCTACAGCGGTCGCGGTGGCAGTTGGTGCATACTCGTACCCATAATGACCAGCCGGCTCGAAATGAGGTACGAGGAGGTGATGAGTGGGGACAGGGGCGGGCCACATCGCGAGCGAGGTCAAGTGGTCGGGTGATAGAGTGGGCGAGTGGCAAGTGCTGTCAAAAACGTGGTCTCAAACACAAAAGTACAAATGCCTGATTTGCTCGGTAAGTCCAACAAGGCGAGAAAGCGCAATCCCAATCCCCGAGCCGGCGGGTGTATCATGGGCGGATCTGCAGGAACTGAGTGAGAAAGATCAAACACTTGACGGTGCAGCGTATTATACGTATAAGGGGCCGCGGGCTTAGGGAGCATCATCGAACTTTTGAAGGTCTTTTGAGCGAACAATCCGGTAGCCTTTCCAGTGTGCCCTGCCCTGCCTTGGAGGTTATGCCGAGGTGCAAAAGAAAGCGCACAGAAATGTGGGCGAGGCTGTTCAATAAGAACGTCGAGGAGACCGACAGCTCTGTGGTACAGGGGATGAGAGCATACCCTGAAAGTCGCTGAGATGTGATGAATAGGTGCTGGATTAGGGGTTAGAGCTCGCGTTTGCCGAGAGTCAGTGCTTGTGCCTGTGTTTAGCTATGCACTGGCTCCTTGGGCGAAGCTTGGGGCAGGCTCCAGGCGTCAGTAGGAGTCACTGAGAGGTCATAGGCCATTCACAGCAGACGGTGTAGTGTGTTTGGCCCCAGCTGCTGCTCTCCGAAGGATGGCACAAGGTTCGGGTTCAGGTTGAGGTATGGAATCGCATTCACTCTCCATGAGCAGCAGAGTCGGTGTGTGGCCTTGCAGCTTCGACTTCCTCTCTCCCGCTTCGCCCGGGATCCACGCCATGCACCAGACTTGCCAAATTTAGGTCAACAATTCAGACTGGGTGGTCGTGCGCTTGGCGGTGGCTGTGGCTGTGGTACGAGCGAGCAAATCACGGCCACACCGTAATTCGGCCTTGGCGTATCAAACCTCACCCGAAGGACACACGTCGTCTGACAAGCGAGTCTGGTTCCGTGTCACATTGACGACTAACATGCGGCCCCATTAAAACCAGGTCGTCATGTAAAAGCAAGGGATGTCATTGCGCATGGAGGGCTTCGTATCTCCATCAGGACCTGGGTACTCTGTGCCTTCGTAGGTGGTCCAAGCTTGCTCAGGAACGCGATGCCCTGGACTGCGTGGAATGGAGATACATCATGCATCTCCGTGCTTTTAAGCGAGGCTCGTATAAAATCCATCCCCTTTGGGCTTCGGCAATGCTCCTTAATATGTCACACACCACCGAACCGCCTGGTGCAGACCACATTGAGCCTGCTGTGGCAGCTCGTAAAAGCACTGCTACTCCCATGACAGACGCACTGAAGTTAAGTACTAGCGGAGACCTCCGTGTGCACCGGACAAGTAGGATCTACGAGTACACCTTTGTGCGAGCTGGTCGCTTATCTCATAATCCAGATCTGCATTAACGAGAGGTTTCTAGGTTGGTATCCACCTCACCCGGATTCTCCTATACTACTTACCTTCGTAGGTATGTATGTCATGCAAAGGAGTCGGATCAGCCTCCCAACGCTCTCCTCAGGGAGTTGCTCAGTCATCGCCACGGAAGGCTGGGGCCCAGCCTAAACTAACATCACGCACAGAAACGCCCCTTCAGCCATCTCCTATCCAATTAGGTATTTTCCCAGAAAAGGTCCAGGAGTTGAGTACGCGCGCCCTATTGAGGATCTAACTACTATGACTGTTACGTACGCGGACAATATCCCACTTATAGACGAATCTTAACATGAGCACCTGGCGGTTTGCTATCTATCAAGAGTTGGTTATTTAATCGTGAGGTTGCTCCGCCCTCATACTCTCATGCTCTCACCTTTCCTTCCTCAGCCCGTAGATCAGTCCATCTAACTAACATTCTGCATACAGGGGCATACTACAATACCATATGCGACCACATTCTCGTTCCTCGCGAGAAACACACTTCTGCACCGGGGAACCTTTTCCATGAACACTTGCCATAGTTGGGCTGCCCGTTAGCCCTGGGCTTCCAGATTCTCACTCTTCGACTCAGAGCACGGCCCGACAAACCACCGTGAAATTTCTTCCTTCTTGCCCGGCATCTCTAGGAGCACTAACTTCCAGCTCATTGCTCCTTTTCTACCAGCATGGGGTTTACCATTCTCTACACCCCATTCGCGGGAAACCCCAACCGTTTCTTAACCACACAGAAACGGTAACTTCAAAAGTGCATCAGCCGTCTCTTGTGACTCTGACTAGAGGAATCTGACCATTCTCAGAACGTTCGAACAATATTGGCCCCCCCGAAAACGCTGAATGGAGCTAACGAAATCGACGATAGCGAGAATGAAGGAGACAGATGATGACGAGGGTATGGATGACACTGGATGGTCTGTCGAGTCGTTTCAGAAGTTACGCCCGATCTCTAAGGAGCATCTCAAGTCGGAAGAAGTTGAGAGCTAAAATAATACGGGACAGCCTTCTTGACACGATCGTGGACAGATTGAAACCCTTGGAGCACTGGGGATCTCGAGCACTGGCAGTGCCTGACTCAGGCACCAACGAGGGACTCGAGTCGGGAAATAGTTAATCCGATACACGTAACCTCGCTTAGTCAGAGAGTGATTCCACTTCCATTGTGGGGAAGCCAACAATGATTCCCCCACGTCGCGTGTTTCTCGCGTTCAAGTTTGAACTTGAACTCGAGACCATAAACAGTCCCTATTTCAGAGATGAATTAATTCACAAATTATGAATTACTTGTCTGCAGTATAGAGATCACATATTCAACGATGGTGAGTTATACGAACCTGACCCAACTTCTTCGCTTCATCAGTTCCAGAAACCGTGACCTCCGCCACCCATGCCCCAAATTCTGATTTTCAATGCTCGTTCGTGAAACTAATGGCAGTGGTAGGCAGCGTCATTGCGTCGGCTTGTCAAAGACCATGCGGCGTTGAGGAACAACCCACCTCCCAACTATGTGTTCCCAGACAGCGATGATACCTCGTCGATGCCCGACGACCTTACGCAATTACTGGTTCTCATTACGGGTGCTGAGGGCACACCATACTCGCAAGGACTATGGCGGCTTCACCTAAAGATGCCTGAAGATTATCCGAAGAATCCCCCCAAGGCGACATTCAGAACAAGAATCTACCATCCGAATGTTGAAGAGTCCACCGGGGCCGTTTGCTTGGAGACGCTGAAAAGAGACTGGGACCCAAAGCTGACATTGAAAGATATTCTAATTACAATATCGTGTCTACTTATCCAGCCCAATCCGGACTCGGCATTGAATGCCTCGGCCGGTGCCTTAATACAAGAAGACTACGAGGCTTTCTCGACGCAAGCCAAGTTGATGACGAGAATCCACGCCCCAATTCCATCGGCTCTACTCAGCGCGGTTCGAGATGCGAAGAAGCGTGGAGAAGATCCGGACGCGATACAAGAAAAGGTACCGAGCGTAGCTGCTCCGTTGCCCGCTGCAGACTTAGAGGGCGAAATTCCAAAGGAAAATACTCCAGGTTACACCATCATTCGAAATCAACGGGAGAATGCAAAGGGAAAGCGTCCGCTTATGGAGTTATACACCTCTGCAGGCTCCGAGGAAGTGGGCTGTGTAACTGGAGATCACGTTCATGAGAGCTCCAAGGACAAGACGATTCGCAACGCACCAGAAGCATCAGTTGAAGGCCCACTCAAAAAGTCACCCAAACTCATGCGACCAGAATCAGAAAGTTTGGCGATCACGAAAAGGGTTACGCCAGTGGGAGGAGAAAACCCAGAGCAGAGCTTTTCTACCGTTGGGAACAATAAAGAAAACGAGATGGCTTCCACACGCAAGGTTTCCAGGACTGTGTTACCTCCAGCTTCCCGACCTCCAGCACTGCGCAAAGTCCCCAATGTGTGTTCCAGAAAATTGCAACCACGTGTTGGAATCCGACGGTTATGAAGGGCGGGTGGCTGGTTTGAATTTTGCTAAGCGTTCAAGCGTGCGTGCTACATGGTATCTCATCCATGCTCTCTAGAGTCTACGAGCAGTACGGAGTATTCCCGTAGCAACTTCACATTAGAAAATAAACAACACGTCGTAATCCAAACGGCCTGCCGCATGCAGGGCCAGTTCTGCGATAAATTCCTACAAAGCAGAGGCACATTCCTCGGCTCCCCAATAGAGTGGGTCGGACACGCACCAGCCATCCCCTGCCCAACCCCCGGGCTAACCGCTCCCAGCCCGCGCTAAGCCCAATAAAGCTACCTTATCGCCCTAGTCCCTGCACGTCACCGATTTGTGCAAGGGGTTAAGCATATTCTGCGACAGCGCCACCAGACATATCGGTTCCCTCACCTTACACAGGCAGTGGGGAGTGGAGTGTGAACAGGTGGTTGGCCAGGCTGGGTCGCCCGGCCATTTTTCTTTGTATAAACGCTGTGTTTGTGGAAAGGAGGGACACTCGGTATATATGGGCTGAAAACGGCCAACTTTGGGAAAAGGGGATGCTGCTTCGTTTTTCTTCATTCTTCATTCCTCATTCCATTCCACCATCAGAACAATCAACTCTACTCGTGTAAAGGGTTACTCAACACACCCTGCACTTTTCATCATCAGCACTGGTAAATTACTTTGACGGGATAGTTGCACAGCAGCAGAATACTCTCTTCAGGATTTCAAAAAACCATAGCCACCACAGCGCCCTTGGGAACAGAACCAAACAATCGCACTCGTCCCAATCAACACAACCAGACTCCATGCATACCATCGCCGTCAACACGCTTTCCCTGGCCATTCTCCTCCTCTCAGCCTCCACCAATGCGCAAAGCACGGTGACAGGCGTGTCGCAAATCTCGGACGGCCAAATCCAAGCACCAACCGGAACAGCATCAACAACAAGCACGGCACCGTATGAAAACCCATTCACGAGCTACACCACACAAACCGACTCTCTGGGCGTGATCACTGGCCAGCCATCAGTTGTGACCAGCCAGCCGGAGGTGGTCACCTCTCAGCCTCCTTCTGCAACCCTGCCCATTCTGTCCGGATACTGGTACGGCAACAGCACAACCACGGCAGCTAGCCTGACGGAAGCTGGGCCCACAACTCTCACCACCAGCACAGTGACTGGAAGTGAAAGTGGAGGCTCGGGCGCCTCTGGTTCCAGATCTGCCACTGCCACTTTCGCTGAAGCAACAGGCGCTGCAGTGTCAAATACCGTTGCTGGAGCCGGGATGGGCTTGGTTGTCCTTGCACTGGGCTTCTCCATGCTGTGAAAATCGCAAAGGATCGGAAGAGTATGGTTGGCTTGCATCCTGGACGACCGGCGTTTTTTGGCATTGGGGAAATGGCATCATTTGGGGAACGCAATACGACAGGAAATTCATGGGCAGTGGGATTTGGGACCAGGGATAAAATAAATGGAGTAACGATTTTCGGATAGAAACGAATCATATGAGACGAAGAGAATTTTCGGGATCGACGTTATCGAGCAGCAACAGACTCTAGATTGAGACGGCTTTCCTCAGACGAGGGGGGCATCGGCATCTTTGAAAAATAGATGCATAGGGCGAGAAGCCCTCAAAATAGTGAAATGAATAAACCATTGGAAAATCACATTTTCGTTTCAATCACATTATTCTTCAAATGTCGGGTATAGATGAGTTATGTGGATAGATGACTTGTCCGGTAGATGATTCAGAGGGGTTCGGTTTGTACACTGTTGGTCCGTTTCAGCTTCGCGGTAGTTCGCATGATCAGAAATTCCTGAGCTGGTAATTCCGCCGGCTGGCGCCTTCAATTATGAAAATCTGCGAGTTGGCTTTGAGGGTCTGGGGGCTTGTCAAATGTTGCTGAGGCGTCACAACCTCCTTAAGCCCAAAAACGTTCATTGAGAGTGCCCTCACTGAATTCAATAAGCACCAGTGCCCTGCTTCGATGGCTTGTCATTTGGTATAGCTATATGAGCACCTGAGCCAAAATGATGATGGTCTTAACATCCGGATTTGAAGGCTGCATCCAAGTGAGAGCGATCTGAATGAGTGGAAAGCAAGCCGTCCATCCGCTGTCGCAGGCTTGGGCCTAGGGTTAAGCGTGCATCGATACGCTTGTGCAACTTCTCAAGTCTTCGACTGACCACCGCCTTGACGAGCCCAGTTTGAAAATTCCTTGCGTTGGGCTCTTATGTCCATAAAGCCAACTCGTTCCTCAAGACCACGGAACGGATTGAGTCCACCCTCCTTTTCGAGTTGTCCAGCCCACACGTTCCAACTGACCGGCTTAAGTGGGTCAGATCCAATAACAAGACCAAAACTCGCAAGCACCACAGATATCAGTGTCTCAAGTTTGATATCGAGAGGAAGAGTGGAATTGTTGTGTAGCTTCGTGGACAGGGTTGAGAATTCATGGGCGGAGTAGGCGCTGGAGACTGTGTTAATATGGATTATCACAGAGTATGATTTGTACTTACGCATGGAAGAGAGACAGGATCCCAACGAGGACCAAGACCCGGGAGAGTACAGACATGGTGCTTTGGTCGCTGGCAGTGAGGCTCGCAGTGAAGGTGAGGATGCCTATTACTATCGACAAACCACTCTGACGGATTACAGCGAACTTCTTTCACGTGATAGCCATCCACGTGATACAAATATTGCTAGTTCCTTGCCAAGCAACACCACAACAGATCCCTCTCCAAGTTGACCGTACAGAGTAAAACATCTGAGCTTGCGCTTATGTGACAATGAGTGCCACGGTCTTCCGCCACACCATTCTTGCATTAGTCTCCATCAATAACAGGAGATTGTATTAGTATCTGATACATACCACGAGTGTTAGCTAGACCACAGTCATGATCTTCGGGTTGCCTGATCTCCCACATTGTGGGCCCTCAAACAGCCATATCGCATTTGATTGGGATAGCGGCGCATAAAACTCAAAGGGGACAAGTGCGGCCTTGGAGAATTCTGGCGCAGGCTGTGAAGCCAAGCTATCGAATCGACATTAAGAAGGCTCCACTGGCAAGGCAGTGCTTGCTCTTTCGAGGAATCACCCATTGAACAATTGGTCAGACTCTTAGATCCATGAGAGAAATCGCCCTGAAACAGATGCTATTTGATGGTCCCCCCCATCTCGACACCGCTGGGATGGCCATCCTAGCCAGGTATGTTTCCATCTACGAATACGATCACAGGTTTGATGCGCTCCCCAATTTCCCTATATAACGAAGCTGCACCCACCGCCAGGAGGCTTCCCCCGGAAATCAAATCTTGATTGTCATCTAAAGTTCTTTTGAAACGAGTCCAGCAGCAGTAGCAACTCACTTTCCTCTCGTCTGCCGTGGACCAAGACATCACAATTTGATATTCAACAGCAAAGACAATGTCAGGCCCAGTTCCAGCCCTTACCCTCTATGGACCGACTGGCGATGGTTCATTATACACTATAGATCATTCCAATACGCGCTGCGTCATGTTTTCCGCCAGAATCAATAAATCCAAGCCCCAACTTCAAATGTATCGCGTTGTCCAGGCGGGTCTACTTCAGCCTCTGGGTACGGCGGCTATCTCTACGTTCAGTGGTTCCACCATTATTTCAATACATGGACAGGAAATCAAAATGAAACTCAAGTACGAAAGCCTAACACCCACTAAATCGTTCCCCAGCCCGATCGGTGACCTGGTATGGAGAGCTTCAGGATGGGGGAACGGGATGGAGCTTTGGGATCAAGCCGGAATTAAGCTGGCTCGATACATATATTTGAAATTCTCCGGCGATCCCAAGCTTGAAATGTACGTCCAACTTAGCGACATGCATTTGGACATGGTAATCACAGCGGCAGTCTCGCTATTCGTTGAAGACAAAAAGGGTCTCAAGATAGTTGGGGAGGTTTTGGGAGCTGTTTGAGTTGGCTTAAATTTGGGCAATAATTTATTGGGAAAAGTATCAATACCAATTCGACGGTTCGTTGTATGCAAACACTCGCTTGGGGAGATACCAGGAGACTACTACGATGATGGAATGTCGGCGCAGACTTGTATTTTTAAACCTGGAGCCGCTGCATAAATAGCGAATTCACCTATGACGAGGCCATTGACAATGCATTCCTCAGGATGCTACATTTCCAGCTTCGATGCCCACATGCCATACCCACACCCTATATACTCGGAGTGGTGTTGAATAGTCAATAATTTGCTCTACGTTAATTATTAATTATTAGGCAGATAGCTATGTGACTGGGCGGGTGGAGGTAGCGCTCGCCTAACGGAAGCGGATCACGCAATACGGAGGAGCCCTTTCTCACACAAACGGACTCAGTCTCCAATTTGCAGCTATTAAGGACGAAGTGCGGACATTCTAAGTAGACAAGGTGCTGACCTATTATGTAGTAGTGGATTGCCTGGCTCAAGTTCCAATCTTGACCGCTTTAATATTTGATATTTGACCCTGATATTTCATATCCCCACCGAATCGAACAGTTCCCGCGGCGATATTTCTGCTGGGTCATCATCCGATAGACAAGCATCAGAATTTTTGAATAATCACCTCACTACAATGCTTCAATCAATAGCTAAATTCTCCAATGACGCAGGTACGTAGCATGTAGTCCCTCGTCTGGGGAACTTTCAACGTCCTCACGAAATTATCACGAGACTTCTAAACCATCCCCATTCTATCTGCATTGCTGCTTGGGTATGACTAACTTGTGTGACACCTAGTTGGGCTAGAGAAAACTCTCAAGTTCACACAGTTCTCGTCACAGATCATTGCGGCGCTATCGACAACGAGCTTCGACGTCGCAAGATGGAACACTACCAAGACCAACATCAACACCGGTTAGTTGTTCGATATCAGTGACCTGCGCGTCCAGTCCTGAGCAAGCAGTCCGCCAATTTACTTAAGGCGCTATTTCCCGCTATCTGCAAACGTCAGCCAACTGCTAATTCTTTATCTGAATATTCAGCGCGACGATTCTTTCGTCTCTTTAAATGGATAGATTGCTTCAATGCAGCGCAAGCTCAATTCTATCCTCCCGCGACTGTCTCCCCGGCTAAGCCCAGAGAGAGCACGTCTGAAAAGACCGAGAAGCCGGCGGATCCTCCTCGTCCAGAGTCAGATAATGTACAAGTCCTCCTCACGGTCTCGAAGTTTTCATTATTAGGGATCTATCTCTTCATGGAGATGTTTGTGATAGTAAGGCTTCCTGTTCTTATCTTACTAATGTCTTTCGTGCTGCACACTTGAAGCATGTTTTCTAATAGTTCTTGTAGACTGATGCAGTGGGACTCACTACTTACCCCTGGTCTGGACCTCTGCAAGTCGAGGCGCTGAAAGTCTGGTTCTACTCACTCGCCGTCTCAATTCTTCTTGGCCTGTATCAACTGTCAAGTCTGCCTAGCCCAGGCGCTTCCGAGACCAAGGACGCGCCAGGATCAGCACCGCCAGCTTCACCTTCACAAGACGAGCTGCAATCAAAAAGGCGCGCGATCTACAAACAGATGGTCGTCGATATGAGCGATATTATCGTCCCTGGGCATGTGGCGGGCTGGTTTCCGGTTGATGCCATTACGGTTGGTGTTGCTGGTAGTATAAGTGGATTTCTAGGTGCTCATTCGGCTTGGGAGAGGGTGAATGGGCCGATTTTCAGCCGAGAAGTGTAGAGAGATCTTTCTCGCCAAATTTCAAAAAGATGTGGTGGCTGGGGAGATCTAAATGGAATTGCCGTCACATACATCACACCAAATACGAAGATAAATTTCGACATGGGCGTAGTCTACGTTCATGTCAAAGCTTAAGATGGATACTAGGACATATACCAACGGAGAATTAGATTTTGATTAACATGATACGATCATCAACCATTCTGCAAATAATTGCAGCGATGATCATGGGAAAGCTTGTTGAAAGCTCCATACTGTCTGCGCAAACTCTTAGACGACAACATTCCAACCATCACAAGGCCTTGCCAAGACCGTCCACCACCTAACAAGTGTGAGACGATTGATGCTCGAAGGTCAACGAGCAGACTTCATAATCTTGACCGGCCCGTCCACAGCCTGTACGCAGTATAATGGTAGAAACCCCGGAGTTGTGTGGTTCATGGTGACTCCGCCCGTGGTGCCATTGATATCGGCTCCGTCAGCGGTGCTGTTCAGGTCGAGCCCTCGTGGGATAATTCCAACAAGGCT
>Ga0105239_10000171_pt1 | contig 93600 bp, 137 predicted proteins | sample KBSC44metaG_FD_92761 | JGI IMG/M metagenome (GOLD analysis project Ga0105239, IMG submission 92761) | Corn rhizosphere microbial communities from Kellogg Biological Station, Michigan, USA - KBS C4-4 metaG | ecosystem: Host-associated > Plants > Roots > Rhizosphere > Soil | place: Michigan, USA... | reverse complement strand
TTGAAGCCGGTGGCGCGCGCCGCATCGTCCCAGGTCATGCCGACGACCACCTTCAGGTGTGCGGCCTGCCTGATCCGTTCCAACCTCTCGGGATCTTCGAAGCGTTCGGGTGCCGTCATGATTCAATTTCCTTCTAGATCCAAATCTCACCGCATGAGGTCGAGAAGCTCCCGCCGACGGTCCGGATCTCTGAAGTATCCCGTAAAAGACGAGGTCACCATGACCGCCCCCGGCTTCCGTGCTCCCCGGTGCGCGAGACACCCGTGTTCGGACCGGATCACGCACGCCGCACCCCGGGGCGACAGATGCTTGTCGATCGCCTCGGTGATCTGCACCGTGATCCGTTCCTGGGTCTGGAGACGCCGGGCGAACGCGTCGAGAAGACGCGGGAGCTTCGAGAGACCCACCACCCGGTCACCCTCGCCGGGCATGTAGGCGATCATCGCCGTGCCGGAGAACGGAAGGAGGTGGTGGGCACAGATGGACGTGAACGGGATATGGGACACGCCGATTGGTTCCGCGCCGGACCGGGCCACGGGGAAGGTCCGTTCCAGGATCTTGCCGGGATCTTCCTGGTAACCCTGCGTGAACTCTTCCATGGCCCGGATCCACCGACCGGGGGTGTCGATCAGTTCCTCGCCGTCCGGGTCGAGACCGAGATACGAGAACATGCCGCGCATGCCGTCGCGGAACATGTCGGCCGCCGTCGGCTTGGCGAGACCCACGGAGAGATCACAACCGGGGATGTAGGTGTGCATCTCGGAACAGGCGTCAGTGCACATGATCAGTGGCCTCTTTCGTCGCCCCACACATGGATGTGGAGGCGGGTCGTGACGTTGAACCCGGCCGCGACAGCAGGGTCCGTGATCACAGCCAGATGATCGCACAGAGTCTTCGTGTCCACGCCCTCCGGCATGATCCATACGCACTCCGGCCTGATCTGGAAGATCTTCACCCAGCGCTGCACCTCGGCCACGTGCTCCGGGGCGGCACACACGAACTTGAAGATCACCCGGTCTTTCCACTCGCCAGGCTGGTCCATGATCAGCCGGAAGGCACCGATCGCCTCCGGCACAATACGCGCCGACTCGGGATCACCGGCGTGCGCCAGCTTGGGGGAGACGGTGAACCGGCGCACGAAGTCCCGACTGGCCTGGTTCGGGATCTTCGTACCGTTCGTCTCGACCTCAACCCCGATACCGGCGCCGGTCAGGGAGCGGAGGACCAACTCCCAAGCCCGCTGGTCCTGGTGGAGGAGAGGTTCTCCGCCGGAGACGATCACCAGGTCGACGTTCATCGCGATCAGTTGCTCCACGATCACCGGCCATGTCATCCGATGGCCCTGCGCGACGAGATCGAACCGGCGCGCGTCCCAGGTGTACGCCGTGTCGCACCACGTGCAGTGGAGGTTGCAGCCCATGAGGCGGAGGAAGCCGCACCGGCGCCCCAACGTCGCGCCCTCGCCGGACACCGTCGGCCCGAAGATCTCCGAGACGACGAGAGACGGGGTCACGGTGTCGTGGTTGTCCTGGTAGCTCACCGCGACCTCCCCGGAAGGACGAGGTTGTCGGCCGACATGGGATCGTCCTTGATCTTCTCCACCCAGTCGACGATCAGGCCGGTGCGGGTGGAGATCCCGAAGTGGTCGGCCCATTCCGCCAGACGGCCGAGCTTACGGATCACGTCCGCCACGGTGGACTCATCGGCCGGGAGCATCTCGCACTTGGCGCCCCGGCCGCCGTCCGTGCGCTTCATGTTCCACCCACGGGAGAACAGGCGCTGGTTCATGTGCGCCGTGCCCGGCCGGGCCATGAACCGGATCAGCTCGAAGTCGCACGAGAACGGACGCACCGGATGGATGCCGCACCGGCCGTCGGGCATCAGGTTCCGGCAGCGGTCGGAACGGTGGTCGTCCTGGAGATCCGAGAAGATCTCCACCTGGTACCCGTTGAAGTCGATCATCCGGGGTGTGGTGCCGTCCGGCCGCGTCTCGGTCGGCAGGTAGTCCAACGAGAAGCGGGGGCAGCATCCGCCGCATCCGGCCGGGCAGGTGTAACCGCGCAGGAGGCCGGGGGAGACGGTGAGGCGCGGCGCGTCGTGCACCACGCCCCGGTACTCGAACCGCTGCGCCGTCACGGCACCGAAATACTGGACGACGATCTTGTCGACCGAGTCGGGCCTCACGGCCGGTACTCCGCCCATGATGTCTCGGTCTCGTGGACCCGGACGGCCGAGAGCTTCGCGGAGATCCATTCCGGCATGAACACATTGATGATCTCGAAGATCCATTCGGCGAGGTTCTCCGCCGTCGGTTCGACCGGCAGGATCTCGTTCAGGACGCGGTGATCCAACGTTGCGTCCACCCACGCCTTGAACGGCTTGAGACGGCCGAAGTCGACGACGAAACCGGGGTAGTCCAACTCACCACCCGGCTCCGTGAGTTCCAGAGACACCCGATAGGAGTGGCCGTGCATCCGGGCGCACTGGTGTCCCTCCGGGAGGCCGTGCAACTGATGCGCGGCCTCGAACCGGAACGTCTTGCAGATCGTGTAGCTCACGCCAGATACTCCGTCGGGTCCGAGACACCGGCGTCCTTGAACGCCTCTTTGCGCTCTGTGCACGTGCCACAGGTGCCACAGTGCAAATCGCCGCCCTTGTAGCACGACCAGGAGAGATGCACCGGCGCGCCGAGGGTGTCCCCGAGGCGGGCAATGTGGGTCTTGCTGATGTTGATGAACGACGTGTCGAGACGCGGGGTGTGGAACCCCTTGAGGGCGTGGACCATGGTCTGACGCAACGCCCGGACGAACTCGGGTCGGCAGTCGGGGTAGATCGCGTGGTCCCCGGCATGCATCCCGAGGGCGACCACGTCCGCCTCCACCGCCGACGCAACCCCGATCGCGATATTCGCCATGATCGCATTGCGGTTCGGGACCACGGTGGCGCGCATCGTCTCGGCCGCGTAGTGGCCGTCCGGCACGTCGACCTCCGGATCCGTCAACGCGGAACCGGGGAGGAGATCCCCGACGGAGGAGAGATCGACCACCTGGCGGGAGACGGGGGCGATGCCGAGGTTGTCGAGATACTCGGCGACGCGCGCACCGGCTGCCAGTTCGGCCGCCTTGTGGCGTTGCCCGTAGTCGAACGACAACAGGTCCAGCTTGTACCCCTGGTGGAGGTACGACGTGGCGAGGACGGTGGAGTCCATCCCGCCGGAGAAACAGATGATCGCCTTCATACGTCGTCACTCCCCATGACCGGTTCTCCGAACGCGTCGACCTCCAGGACCAACCCGCCCCGGACCTGTTGCGTGAGATGCACCCGGACCGGGAACCGCAACGCCTTGCAGAGATCTTTCGCGATGGTCGCGGCGAGATCCTCCGCGAAGATCCCCCGGTCGCGGAACGACCAGAGGTAGAGCTTCAACGACTTCGACTCGATCGTCTTCCCCGGCGCGTCGTACTGAATGATCACCTCGTACTGGTCCGGCTGGCCGGTGACCGGGCAGAGGGCGTTCAGTTCCTTGGTGGTGTAACGCACCGGCCGGGCGAGGTTGTCGACGTCGATCACGTCGAGATCCGCCGCCTTGATCGGGGCGCTCGTGCGTTCTCCGAGAACCTTGGTCATTCCGTCTCCTCGTTGTCCTCTTGATCGTCGTGCACGTACTCCGTCACGTCCGGCACCTCGTCGGCCGCCGACGTGATCCCGGCTGCGTACCGGGCGTTCAATTCGTCCCGGATGGATGCCAGAGACAAGATCGCGGCGGCCTGCCAGGTGCGCGGCATCCGTGGGTCGAGACTGGCGAGACGGGACGTGGACCCGTCGGGGAACGAGAAGTTCCCGAACTCGCAGATCCTCAAGACGTGGTTGTTGTCCAGAGACACCACGTCCTCGCCGAGGATCTCCAGAAACGCCCGCTGGTTCTTCCATGATCCGCCGAGGAGGTGGACGCGTCGGCCGCGCAGCATGGAGGCGGGCATGGGGGTTCCGCCGTAGGACGTGGGCACGGAGAACCCGATCACGTACTCCTCGGGGATCTTGTCGAGGCAGTCGTATTTGGGAATCACGATCACGTTGTCCGCGTGCTCCGCCACCTCGGCCGCCATGTCCAAGATCTGTTCGACGGGGAAGAACTCCACCCCGGCCGCCTCGCACTGCGCCTTGGTCATGACGTCCCGGACCGTGGCGTATTTCGGTTTCGCCTCCGTCACCCCGGCGATGTGCGCGGCATGATCGTAGTCGTGCCAATCGTTGTCCATGAGACCGATACGAATGCCGGGGTTGCGGTCCAGGATCTTGCGCCAGGCATCGGTCTTGGACGAGATCATGCCGGGCAGGAAACCCATCTCGTACGCCGCGAGGGCGATGGAGTTGTAGCGGCAGCAGAACATGGCGTCGAGGGGAACGGTGCGGGAGATGACCCGAGGGGGGTCCGGCTGCGCCTGGCTTCCCGGCTCCTGGGCGCTCACCGTCTCCTGGGTGGCCAGTACCTCCGCCGTCTGCTGATCTACGTAGCTGCCCTCCAAGAGGCGGTGCGTGATCGACTCGTAGTCGTGGTAGTCGTAACCGGTGCCCGCGAGATCTTCCAACGTGCCGAGCTGGTCGGCCAGAAGCTGATCGTCCCGGTGCCCGAACTCCTGGATCCGGTTGTCCGCAACGTTGACCTTGATCGCATCGTCGTCGTCGCACTCATAGATCTCGCACCGTGGCCGACCGTCGAACGGTTGATCGTCCACGCACAGGCCGCACGCCGGGTTGTCGTCCGGGTTCTCGGCATGCCGCCGCGCCCGGTCGCAGAGCTGTGCGCCGTGTTCGACCATGGCGAGCTTCGTATGGTTCCCGGCCATGACCACGTGCCGCCCGTCCACCTCGCGGACGATCAGGCTGCGGAACTGTGAGTTCTCGATCAAGGACTCCACGATCGCCGGGACGTTGCCGACGTTCGCGTTGCCGGGGAAGAGATCAAGCTCGTCGAGGGGGATCTTCTCGTACCGCAGGAACCGGAGCACCGGGCGCCTCCATGGGGATGTGAACGGAGTGATGATATGCGGTGAGGAGACGGTCGGAGACACGGCACCCGAACAGGTAGCGGCAGAGAAGGCACCGGCGGTGATGCGCCGCCAGTGCCTTCAGTTCTTCGTTCGGACGGACATCCGAAGGATTGTTCATGGCCGGAGGGTATCCCGGTCCACCTCGGTGAACGGGTCCTGCACCGCCCCGGGGAACTTCTCTTCGAAGATCTTCCGGATCAACGCCTCCACGTTCTCCGGCACACCGTCCGTGTCGTAATCGATCATCGGCATTTCGAGCTGCACGACGTGCACCGTGCCGAACACATCGATCCCCCGTTGTCTGATCCTGATCTTCAGTTCCTCAAACACGGACCACGCCCTTCATGAGGTGGTAGGCGTGGTGCTGCGCGCACCACTCGACATGACCGAACCGCCAGTCGCCCCGGCGCCACTGCCGGAGCATGATCTCATTCGCCTCGCGAACCGTCTCGTACCAGCGCGGGATGTAGCACATGATCCATCAGGGCTCCTCGTTGAGTTGGTCCGGCGACCATGTGGCCGCGTCGTCGTCTTCCGGTAGTTCCAGGGGGAGTTGTTTCACGAGCTGCTGGAGGCGGTCCATGTCCCGCATGGGGAGATCTTCCTCCAGGGACCCGAACCGGTAGCACAACGCCAGGCACTCCACCTCGGGTTGGTGACCGGCGAGGGCGCGTTCGTACATCTCTTCAAAGGTCATGTCATGATCTCCGCCCTGCGCCCGTTCTCCAGAACGTCACCCCACCCGGCGAGACGTTCCGGCCGGTCGGCCGCGTCCGGCCACAGAACCCTGATCAAGCCCTCTTCAGAGCGCAGCATGGACCACCGATCGGTGGCCGGGTCGAACCACCACGCCGTGCCGCCGTTGATCTGCCGTGGCACATCTCCGGACAGGATGATCAACGGTGTCTGTGCGTAGATGTTGACTTCCGTCGCCACCTCGAACTCACGGGCGTTCGGCCATGGTCCTTTGATCTCCACCCAGAACGGATCACCGGCCCGTGGGCGGATCTTGAAGTCGGGGATGTAGATCCCGGACGGAAGATCGAACCGGACGGGCTCGTACTCCCACGTCCACCCCATCTCGTCGAAGATCGCCGACCACTGGGCTTCGAGCTTGGACCGGAACGTGATCTCCGGGTGCTCGGCACGGCGCGCCTTCATGCCGGTGCCACCACCCAGGAGTAGAGGCAGGCGAGACACCGGAAGATCGTGCCGGACGGAGACACCTTCACGTCCTTGGACATGCAGTTGGGGCAACAGACGCGCATGGTCAGATCCTCTCGTGACACCGGAAACACACCGGGGAATAGCCGCCGAATTCGTCGGTCATGTCGTCGTGGAGACCGGCGCGGCACAACAACCGGCGGAACCACAGGACCGGCATGCCGACCACCCACCACATCACGCCAGCCACTTCCGGCGTGCGGAGATCGTGGTGAGGAACAGGAGCGCCAGCGGGGAGACGTCCCAGTCGTACCGGGGGTTGAGGCAGATGGACATGAGGCGCCAGAAGGACACGATCACGGCGCACGCCACCCACATGAGATTGATCACTCGAATACTCCCCACCGCTCTTGGAGCCGTTCGATCGTTTCGTACTCGCCGGGCTGGAGCCGAGCTGTGGGGTCTTTCTCTGCCCTGCTCAAGATCTCCAGAACGTGGCGTGCGTCCTGATCCCCCGCCTCCAGCGCTTGAGCGAACAAGTCTTCGTTGATCACGGCGCGTCCTCCAGACGGTAGGAACCGGCGACGTACCGGCACCGGCACGTGTGGAACCCCTCGTCCTGCATCCGGCTCGGCACCTGGAAGGCGCAGCGTCCGTCCCCGGCCCCGTGGTCGGGGTGACCACACCCGGGGCACACAACGATCTCGTCAGCGGGCGAGCTGTCCATGATCTCAGCTTGGACGCCCTCCGGGGTGATCATCTCCAGTCCGGGGAACCGTTCGCGAGCCTCGTCCATGAGATCACCGAAGACCCGGCGCGCGTCGGCCGCGATCCGTTCCTGGTCCTCGGTCAGCGGCTTGATCGTCTGCATGATTCCCCGCGCCCCCTCGGTGTGATGCACGTTGCGCGAATCGTGACACCGGCACCACCGGCACGCACCGGCGGAGGGGTAATGACGGCCGCCGCACGGACAAGAGGCGGGATCACCGGCCTCACGCCGTGCCCATTCCTCATGCCACGCCTGGACCGCAAGACCGTTCCGGGTGGACGGGTCGAGGCCGACATGCACGCCTGCATCCCCGTTGGGGGTCCACACCGCGTCCGAGGACGGGTCGAGACCGTAGGGGTCCGGCCGCGCCGTGCACCCGCACTCCGCACACGACCGGTCGTGCGCCTCGTGCAGGCAATGATCACAGCTCACGTGTGCGCGCGGAACGGTGATCTCTGCCCCTGTGTCGGCACGCTTCGAGGATTCCTTGGTGATCATCTTGTAGATTTTGTACCCGATGATCTTGAACCAGAGAAGGATCATCGCACACCCCGCGACCGCAGGCGCGACTCACCGAGGACCGCGAGGGCGGTGAGACGATCACCGCGCCACCCGTCGCGCACCGCCTGATCGTAGATCTCCGCCGCCCGGTCCTTGCTCTTGACCACGGACATGCGGATCATCAGCTCCGGCGGTTCGGGAATCTTCGCCATGATCTTCTTCAGGGGACCGGTGTACCCGTCGCGGCCGTAGCTCTTGACCACCCCGAACCCCCCGAACTCGTTGACCACGTTGCCGGGGATGGTCACCCAGTCACCGATCATCAGAGGTTCGTCCGTCTCGTACGCGTAGGTCCGGCGGGCCGATGCACCCGCGATCCTCACCTGAACGATCCCCCACCCACCGGGGGCCGCGTCCCAACGGGGTGCAAGATCCAACTCACGCCCGTGGGGGTCGTCGTACCCGTCCATGCTGTGTGTCATGATCCCTTGTGTCCTGTCTCTCGACTGTCTGAATCATACGGCCGTTCCGCATGATCAGTCTTTCTTGTAGCACTCACCCCAGTTGTCTCCGGCCGGGGAAGATCCCCACGTGAACGGCACGCCGCCCCGTTCGATCGTCATATCCTCGATCACCGCACGCTTCACGTCCTCAAGATCAGCCCTGGGGATGGACATCACGATCTCGTCATGGACGACGACGCGGAGACGGGGGATCAGTTCGGGGTGCCGGTCCTTCATGCGCAGGAGTCCTTCCGCCACCACGTCCCGTGTCATCGACTGGCCGTGTCCCGCCGGTGACTGGGTGTACTCCCTGCCCTCGTCGCACCGGAAGTGCCTCCCGAACCCGTTGTCGAGCAACGCGCGCCCCTCGGCCGCCCGCCTCACATCGTGCTGCCAGTCCGGAACGGAGTTGAACTGCGTCCGCATCGTCATGTCCACCCGTTCGGCCGCCTCGCGGGTGATCCCCGGGGTGTTGGCCAGACCGTTGACGGTGCGGCCGTACAGCCATCCCAGGTCGCACGACTTGGCGTGGAACCGGTGATCGGGTTCATGATCGCCGAACGCGAGATCGGAGATCTCGGAGTGGATGTCCCGGTCCGGGTCCTGCATGATCGCGAGGAGACCCGGGTCCTGGGAGTGGTACGCCACGCACCGGATGTCCACCTGGTCCGCGTCGAACGACACGAGAACCTCACCCGGGTCGGGCAGCATGAAGATCCGGTCGGAGTCCTCGTAGCTCTTCTTGAGCACCGTCAGGCCCGGCTCGGTGACCGACCACCGGCCGAACGCCTGGAACGGTTCGAACCTCGGATGGACCCGGTCCCCGACCACGCACCGCATGATGTTGGCCGCGTTCGAGCGGAGGCCGTTCATCTCGGCGACCGCCTTCATGATCGACAGGGCGGGGTGGTTCTCCGTCTCCGCCCACACGATCGCCTCGGCCATGATCTCTTTGCCGAGAGAGAGGGACCCGTCCTTGCCCCGTGGCCAGTCGTCGAGATCCACACCGAACGACTTCAGCGCCTCCTCGAACGCCCTCTTCCCCGCCACCGTCCGTTGCGGGGCCTTCGAAACGTTCTTCCCGTCGGCGGTGTGGGTGGGGAACCCGAACCGGTCATGGAGCATCTGCCGACCGGCGGCCGTCTGCTCCGCCTGCTCCGTGATCCGCCGTTCAAGAGCCGGGACGTCCACCCGGAACCCCTCAATGGACGCGCGCGCCAGAATGGCCGCGACACGCATTTCCCGCCGGTCGTAGTCGGTCATGGGGAGGACGTCCGCGAGGCGGAGGGCCTTCTCCACGTCGTCCCGGCAGTAGTCGTGATACCGCGCGTCCTCGTACGCGATATGCCCCCACCCGCCATATTCCTTGGCGAGTGCCTTTCCGAGATCCGACTTGTGGTCGTCGAGATACCGATTGGCGAGCGATTCCAGATTGTAGTGCTTGTAATGCGGCCCGGCTTTCGTCTCGTAACTCGTCGGCGGGTCGTCCTGGAATGCCACGAACCGGATGTCATGCGCCCGGGGGATCGTCTCCTCCACCGGGATCCCCTCGTGCACATCAAGGGCGGGGAGATCGAACAGGGCGAGGTTCACGCCCACGATCGGGTTATCTCCACGGATGCGTTCGAGCACCTCCGCGCGACCGGTCGCCACGTCTCCAGCCGGACCGGCACCCACGAGACGGACGTACGGACCGAGGACCGGGGTGTCGTGGCGGAAGAGGTCTTCCGCGTCCCATGCCTCCAGGTCGAGACCCACCGGCACCCCGTACGGAGGCGGGGTGTGGTCGGCGAACGGGTCGGGGCAGTGCTCTGACCTGGGGGGTGTGGGAAGTGTGGGTGTTTTCGAAGTCGTCACGACCCCTGAACCGCCCACCGAATGATCTCTGGCGGGTACGTCTGAGCTGTGATCTTCCTGTACCCGAGGTCGTACGTCCGCGTCTCGGGGTGGAGCCCCTCGTCCGCCATGATCACCTTCGCCCTCCGCGCCACGGTCCCCCGGAGCCGGTTGTCCCGCCAGCGGAGGCGGGTGTGATCCCTCAGATATTGGCTCACGGTGATCCATTCCTTGTCCATCCGATTTGATCCCTTCTGTCCCGGTGTCTACCGGAGAAGTACCGATTTGCCCCGGTGTGGGTTGCGGTGTGGGTCCTGACCTGGGCGGTGTGACTTCGGTGTGGGTATAAGAACCATCACTGACCTGGGCGGTGTGGGCGGTGTGGGTCTTTTCCAAGAGTTCGGCCCATGAGGAAGTTTCATTGGAAGATCGTTGATCTTTGTTTTCCCGCACGCGGGACGAGAATGCTCCAAGACCCACACCACCCACACCGACATCTGGGACATTTCCGCCTGGAACTGGGGCAGAACGGACACGGATGATCTCCCGGTCTTCTCCCGTCCGTGTCGTGATGTTCAGGCCGAGGTTCTTCGAGCGGTGCGCGAGGCGGACCTCCCCCACCCCGTCCATGCGCCGGAGGCGCTCCGAGAACTTCTGCCGCGACATGACGTTGGCCGGACCGTCGTCCCTTGCCCAGATCTTGAAGGCGGAGTAGAGGGAAGAGATCGTGTCGCCCTTGTCCGCGCCGACCAACTGACCGATCACCTCGGGGTGCACGTCGCACCGGAGCTGCATCCACCGTGCGACCCGGTCACTCGACGTCTCGAACTCCGTCTGCACGTCCTCCGGAACCGGTAGGTAGAGTCCACGGTCGTTGAACCGGCGCCACGCCGAGACCCAGCGGCGGAGAATCCCCGGCAGTTCCTCGCGGAGCATCCGTTCTTCGATTTCCGGTCGCTCCGCGCCCGCAAATGAGTTGAAGAAGTGGAATGGCATCATGCGTTGCACGTATGCGCGGGACGTCTCGCCGACGGTGGGGATCTCGTTTGCGGAGAAGGCGAACAGGGCGCGGTTCGTGAAGGTGAACGTTTTTCCGTACTTCCGGTTCGCCTGCACCGGGTCCTCGCCGGTCAGTTTCTTGAACAGGGAGACGTCGGAGATGTGGGCGGCCGACATGTCGGACCCGATGTTCAAGATCTTCTGGTACAGCTCGGCAGACATGAAATGATCATCGACGAGCTGGTGGAGATCGACGGCCGATCGGTTCGCGTGTCCCGCGACCGCTTCCATGATCCGCAGGAACGTCGACTTGCCGGAGTGCGTCGGCCCGTAGAGGAACGCCTGCTTCAACGGCGTCCGGGACGGGTCCAGCATCGTGGACGCGAGTTCCTCCAGTGCCTCGGCCTGGCCGGGGATCACGTCGGCCAGCCACGCTTCGTATGTCGGACACGCCGCGTCCGGCACCCACGGGACCGGAATCTGCAACGTGCTCAGGTACTTCGGATCATGGTCCAGTACCTCGCCGGTGCGGAGGTCGATCATGCACGACGCGGTGTTCAGGAGCGGCTCCGTGGACCTCTGCCCGACCCGGAGATTGCGGCCGGACAGCTCGCCGACGAGATATTCCTCGATCGTCTTCCGGTGCGCGGGCCGGTAGTCCTCGCCCAGGAGATCTTTGACCTGTTCGATCAGCGGTTCGTCCCCGAGATCGATCCGGTACACGCCGTCCCGATACAGGGCGATCATGGATCCGTCCGCGAGGGCCGCCGGTTGATTGCCGAGCACGGTGAGGGCGGACGTCCGGGCCAGGAGGCCCTTCTCGTCGAAATACGCGGACGCGCGCACCGAACGGGTGGGCCGCCGTCCGAGACGGTCGGCCGCCATGTCGGCGATCCGTTCGATGTAGAGGGTCCGCCGGTCGGCGGGCCGCCGTCCGAGAACGTCGTCGAGACCGTCCTTGTTGCGTGCCCCGGCGAGATGCGCGAACCGCACCTCCGTCGCGCCCTCGACCTCCAGCGCCTCCTTCAGCCCGGCCGCCGCGTCGTACACGTCACGGTTCGACGTGAAGTCCGCATCGAAGAGAATGATCACCTTGCGGCCGTCGGCCCACGACAGGTCTGTGCCGACCCAGTTGTTGCACCCGGGTACCGCCACAACCCCCCACCCCTCCGGGGCCCACGCTGCCGCAGCCACGCCTTGCTTCGACCCCTCCACGAACAACACCGGGTCGTCCGGGCCGACGGGGTTCCGCAGATGGTTGAGGAAGGTGCCGGAGTCGCGCGGGACGAGGTATTTGTGGATCTTCTCGTCCGGCGTCTGCACCGCCACGTCCGGCCGGTACTGCGGGATCTCCCGGTCGGTGTCCCGCCAGGTGAAGATCATGCCGGTCTCGGCCTCGCCGAGGAACGCGTGCCACGATCCGAAGATCTCGTCAGGGATGTGATCGGGATCCGCCACGGCGGTGATCCCGTACCGTGCCGCCGTCTCCGGCGTGATCGCCGACTCCGCCAGCACCCGCAGTGACTCGGGGGAGAACGGGTGCCCGAGGGCGTCGAGGACCCTCTCCTGCGCCCCTTCCACATGACCGTTCTGCTGAGCGATCTCCGCATCCGTGGTCATGAGCCGCCCTCCGCACCCATGGCCGTGACGTACTCCGCCCATGCGGACGACCCGGTGTGCACCGTCTCCTCCGCGAGCCGGTGCAGGTATCCGCCGTACCCGGCTGCGACGAAGGTCTCCTCGTACGCCTCCCGGGTCTCGGGGGTGTCTGCGGGCAGCCGGGTACGGCGGTCATTGGCCCATGCATGCGAACGCCACCGGTCGCTCGACCGGCACCACGTCAGAAAGTCCATGGTGATCTTGCCTTTCCGGGTGTGGGGCGGTCAGCGGGGGTTCGGAGAGATTACCGCCGGAGTGAAGGAAGTGAGGCGGTCCAGCTCTTCCGGGTCGATCCCCACCCGGCCGCGTCCGTCCTTGTACCGTGTCAGCTTCCGGGTGTTGAGGTAGTAGTCGATCGACCGGATATGGCATCCGAGCCGGTCGGCCGCGTCCCGCCGTGAGATGAGAACGTCTGGGGTGCCCGTCCGGGCGCGCGTAAGGGTCATGCATCCATTATGACCCCCCGCATGCGTTTGTGGTGATCAGTCACTGGGACGTATTCTTGGTACATGCGAAACAACGGCCCGGAGAAGGGATCAACATGAACTGGCAAGCCACTCTTGCGGCGATCACCGCGAGAGGCCCACGGTGCGACACGTGCGGATCATGGACGTTCCGCCCGTACCTCACCGCCGCGCCGACGGGACACCGCCGGTGCCCCCGGTGCGTCCCGTCCCCCACGGATGCCGCCGACCTCGGTCACCGCCCGGTCCGGAGGGGATCCCGTGCCCAGTCGTAAAGGCCGGTGGTACGTCCCGCCGTGCCCGTTGTGCGTGAGGTGGACGTGCGAATGCGGGACGGTCAAGACCAACCTGATCTCCTCGTTCTCCGTCCCGGAGTGCACCAAGTGCGGGAGCAGCCACGGCAGTTCGATGCACGCGCACCACTACGACGAGGCACTCCGGGACGAACATGCAGCCCTGCATCTCAAAATGTCTCAAGTTCTCGTAACCGATCATCTGCGGATCCGGGAACTGATGCGCCTAAAGGACCAGCTCGCCGGGTTGACCGAGGAGTTCCGGGTCCAGTGGCGGACAGCTCTGCGGACCGGTACCGACACCCCCGAGAACAACCTCGCGATCAACCTCGGGAACGAGAAGCTCCTCGCCCTCGAATCCGTCATCCGCGACTGGGTGAAGAACCACCCGGAGGAGGACGCATGAGGGGCAGGCACCGCCGGTCCGGTTCTCTCACCGTCACCCCGTTCCAGATGTGGATCATGATCCTGTTCGGATCACTAGGCGTGATCATGGTCATCGCATCCCAGCTCCTGACGCGCCCCACGGGGCGGAGGAGGACGTCATGACCGTAAAAGACCATGTGTGCATCGGCACCCGCACCCGGCAGCTGGGGGAGGCTTTCGACTGCCCGAAATGCTGGGAGGCCCTGGAACGGGACGCCGACCTGAAGGAGGCGCAGGAAGAGGCCGCCCGGGTCAGGGCCGCCCTCGATCAGGAGGACCCGGAGATCTTCCACCACACCACGGCCGACACGCACCCGGACGCGGACGGGGGCGGGTGGTGGTCGTCTGCACCTGCGGCTGGCAGCGCTCCGGGCATTACGCCCGGCCGTCCGGTGAGGCGGTCGCTCTCCGTCTCGCCGACCTGCGGGGCGCCGAGCATTCCGAGAACCCCGACAAACGCTGCGCCTACTGCGGTCACCCCGAGCGGGAGGCCCGGTGCACGTTCTGCAAGGACGCCAACACGGACCGGAGGCCCAGGACGAATGAGTGAGGACCGTGGTTACGAACTCCCCCAGGGATTCCGGGAGACCGAATCCAAGACCGCTCCCCTGCCGGTCGACTCCACCGGCGCACCGATCGTCGTGGAGTGCCCGGCGACCGACTGCACCTCCCTCGACCTCGACGTGATCGAGGGCGCCAGAGGAAAGACCTGGATCGTCGTGTGCGGGAACGGCCACCTGGCCTTCATGCACCGGAAGGATGAGGAATGATCAACTCGGTTGAAGGCACCATTCTCCACGCCGTCCTGGAGGGCCGCACCGAAGCGGCGGCCGAACGGATCCACGAGCAGTTCCTCGACGGGGAGCTGAGGGCCTTCCGGGACAATGTCGAAACCCTCCTCGATCTGATCAGCGCCGAGATCTCCGCCCGGACCGGCCCGAGGTTGCGCCGGTTGCAGGAGAGCACGCCGGTGGCCGACACGGGAGAGACCCACATCGTCAGGGGGCGGGAATGAAGCTCTCCCATCTCACCATGGCCGAACTCCGGTCGAAAGTGGCCGAGTTGGAACTCAGGGCGGAGCAACAGCGGTCGTACTGGCGGGGGTTGGTGCAGACGTCCCCGCATGCGTCGGCCGCTGGTCGCCGGGTCCGGGATCTCGAATCCCGCGCATCCGACTACCGTCTCCTTCTCGGCATGGCCGAGATGCACAACCGCCAGGAGGCGACCACGTGAGCCACGGCTTGATCACTCTGAGGGACTACCAGGAGGAGGCCGTCCGGGCGTTGTTCCGCGCCTGGGGTGACGGGATGCGCCGACCGGCGGAGGTCTTGCCGACCGGAGCCGGAAAGACGATCGTCTTCTCCGCCCTCGCCCGTGACTTCTACCAATGGCGCACCTACGCCGACGCCGCCGGGACGGAACGGGATCCGCGCCGTCAGGTGATCCTCGTGCACCGGGACGAACTCGCCCGCCAGACCCTCGACAAGCTCGCCATGGTCGCGCCGGATCTCGACACCGGTCTGATCAAGGCCGAGTCGGACGACACCGGGGCCACGGTCATGGTCGCGTCCGTCCAGACCCTCTCACGAGACAGCCGCCTGGAGCGCCTGATCCGTGATCAGGACATGTACGGCGAGATCGGTCTGATCGTCACCGACGAGTGCCACCACGCCGCCGCGCCGTCGTACCGGAAGATCTATGACGCGTTCCCCGACACGTTGAACGCCGGGTTCACCGCGACCCTCTCCCGGGGCGACGGAACGGGTCTCGGGTCGGTGTGGGAGGACGTGGTCTATTCCAAGTCCGTCCTGTGGATGATCTCCCGGAACTACCTGGTGGACGTGCGCGGGCAGCGGATCGAACTGGACGATCTCGATCTCTCCCGGATCCGGACCACAGCCGGGGATTATCAAGCAGGTGCTCTCGGGTCCGCCATGGTGGACGCCGGATCCCCGACCCTCGTCGCCGAGGCCCTGCGGAAGTACGCGCCGCACCGGAGGTCGATCGTCTTCTGTCCCGACGTGTTCAGTGCGGTCGCGACGATGCGCGCGATCGGCCGGGGTGCGGCCGTGGTCACCGGTGGGACGCCGGTGGAGGACCGCCAGCTGATCTACAAGCGGTTCGAGACCGGCGAACTCCGGGTGATCGTCAACTGCATGGTTCTCACGGAGGGGTTCGACGCCCCCTGGGCCGACTGCGTGGTCATCGCCCGCCCCACCAAATCCCCGGCCCTCTATCAGCAAATGGTCGGCCGGGTTCTGCGCCCGTGGCCGGGCAAGCAGGACGCGTTGGTTCTCGACGTCGCCGGGACCGGCGGCCGTCTCTCGACGTTGATCGATCTCGCCCCCGGCGAGGTGGACACCGTCCATTCCGGCGAGAGCCTCGCGCAGGCCGCGATCCGGTTCGAGACGGAACAGGACACGATCTACGAGGCCGGGTCTTTGGCGTTCGCGTTGAAGCACCGGGACATGGACATGTTCGCGTCCTCGTCCAAGGCGTGGTTGCGCACGGACGCCGGGGTGTTGTTCATCCCGGTCGGCCACGGTTTCGTGTTCCTCTGGGCCGACGGAAACGGCCGGTGGGATGTGTGCGCCGCACCGGCGCGCGGCAAATGGCGCCGCCTCCACCGTTCCCTCCCCCTCGGCACCGCCCAGGCGTGGGCGGAGACGGAGGCGGACGATCTGACCGCGTACAAGTCGCGCACCGGCGAGAAGTCGGCCCGGTGGCGGAAGGAGGCCGCGCACCCGGTGATGATCGGCAAGGCACGGCAGTACGGGTTCATGATCCCCGAGAACCCCACCAAGGGAGACATGGCCGACCTGATCGCGATCGGGGCGGCCTCCGAGAAGTTCGATCACCACATGAGGAAGGTCTGATCATGACCGACCAGAAGTATTCGTGCCAGGGGTGCACCCGAGACGATCTCACCCTGACGCGCAACGGCCGGGTGCGGTCGCACGCCGCCAACGGCAAGAGGGTGGGGCCGGACAACCCGGCATGCCCCGAGGGATCCAATTTCCCCGTCCAGAACACCGAGCTGCACACCCACCGGTTCGAGTACGCGGACGACGAGAACGGCCACTCCGGCTCCTTCTGCACCGTGGACGACTGCGGCATGGCCGAGCCGGATGAGGGCCCGACCATGGCGGACGATCCGTCGATCCACGTCCCGCCGCCGCCGCCCAACCCGTTCCGCGACCCGCTGCCCGGCGGGGTGCACGACAACGCATCCCGCCGGGAGCCGCCGTCCCCCCGGTCGGTCGGCATGGGGGACGGTCCTGCCGACGCGTCCGAGCAGGAAGGGTTCCCGGGTCTCGGAGAACAACCGGCCGGGCCGTACGTTCCCCGGGGTGCGGACGACTTCCTCGACGGGGACGAGAACGAAGAGGAAGGGGAGGACGTTGTCGACGACGGGCCGAGGTTCTGGCCCGCCCGGTACGACGGGAACTGTGTCTCCTGTGGATCACACTTCCTCGAAGGCGAGAACATCCGGCGCGCGGACGGCGGCTACGAGGCCGAGGACTGCTGCGGGCCGTACGCCCGGGAGCAGGACCGGGTGGAGGACCGTCCGAAGATCGTCGCCCGTACCCTGCCGGTGGTCAATGGCCGGTACAAGCTGCCGGATCCCGAGACGGGGAAGCCGATCACCGGCGGCCGTGCCTCGAAGTACGCGGAGGGGATCGCCGATTCCTACGCCCTTGATCAGTGGCGCCACCGGATGATCCTGATCGGTCTCCTCCAGGACCCGGAGATCTTGGAGAAGGTCGCGTCCGGCGTCCGCAACCTCGACCCTCTGGAGGCGGTGAAGGCCCGCCGCGCCTTCCTCAACTCCCGGGCGGAGGAAGCGATGCTGGCAGCCGGGTCCAAGAAACGGGCCGAGAAGGGGACGACCCTCCACAAGTACACCGAGGAAGTCGACGCGGGACAGCGCCAGCTTGAGGACGTCCCGGAGGACTACTACCGGGACGCCGTCGCCTACCGCCTCGCCCTCGCCGAGTGCGGCTTCCGGCCGGTGAAGGGATTGATCGAGCGGTCCGTCTACTCCTCGGAGCTGGGTGTCTCCGGCACGTTCGACCGGGTCCTCGAATGCGTGAGGGACACGGAGGTTCTCGATCTCGACGGCCGCGCGACGACCATTCACGCCGGGGAGTTCGTGATCGGGGACGTGAAGTCGGGGGACAACATCAAGTCCCCGTGGCTGGAGATCCTGATCCAGGAGGCGATCTACGCGCACGCGTTGAACGAGAACGGGGTGGCCGTGCAGGACGAACCGGGAGGACCGTTCCGGTGGGTGCCTCTCGCGGAGTTCGGGGCGGGGCCGGTGCGCGAGGACGTGGGTGTCGTCATGCACGTGCCGTACGGGTCGGGGGAGTGCAAGTTCTACCCGGCCGACCTCGTCACCGGCTGGCGGGGCGCGATGATCTGCAAGGCGAACCGCGACTTCTGGAAGATCGAACTCCCCCAGGTGCCGTTCGCGACGTTCTCCGCCGACCACGACCCGGCGGAATCCATGGTGACCACCCCGGAGGAGCGTGACGAAGCCATGGCCGCGATCATCAAGTCGGCCGAGGATCTCGGGGTGATCTCCCGCGACGAACCGGACCCCGGGGAGCCCGGCCACGTCTCGCACACCGTCGCCTCGGGGCCGGAGTGGGCGGAGTCGGTCCGGCGGGAGAAGGAGGAGAAGGAACGGATCCGGGCGATCAAGGAAGCCGCCGCCCGCGAGATGTACGAGATGGATCAGTACACGTGCGCGTGCGGGGCGAAGTGGGACAACATCGAAACCGCGAACGCCTACGACCACGACACCGACGGATGCGGCCCTGACCCCGACCTGGCCGCACCCATGCCGGAGTGGGGGGAGCTGTCCCTCCAGCAGTGGACGGACGCCTTCAAGAGCGCCGAGACCCGGGACCAGGCGAACGATCTCTGGAGGAGGGCGAAGCGCGCCGGGGTCCCGGACGACACGATCAAGGCCCTCGTGGAGCTGGTCAAGCTGGGTGATCGTGCGCCAGTACATCAGGATGATCCAAAGGCACAGACGGCCGTCTCCCGGCCCGACACCCCCTCCCCGACCCAACCGGTCCAGGAGACGGAGAAAACCCCGGAGCCGCCAGCCACGCCCCGGGACGGACGCAGTCTGACCGACCGGGCCCATGCCGTGACGACGAAGGCGGAAGCGTCGGCCGTGTTCAAAGAGATCAACGACAAGATCAAGACCATGCCGGAGGAGAAGCGACCGGCTGCGAAGGAGTACCGGGACAAGCTGGTCCGGATCATGCAAGACCGGCTGGCCAGGGCGTAGCGGGCTGATCCAAGCGGTCGTATCATAGAGACATCGCCTACCGGCGATTGCAGATCAGGTACCTGGTCTGTAAGCCAGTGATCAAGGGATAGCAGTTGGGCCGTGGTGACATGGCATCCGAGATCACGGCAGGCAAGCCTCGTAGCTGCGCGGGGCCCCCACAAAAGATCGAAGCACTCAAGCAGACAGGAAGATCATGACGACATCCACGGGCCCGTTCGCCGGTCGGCAGCGGGTCGAACCACAGCGTCAGGTGCGCAGTGCCGAGGAGTATCTCGACGGTGGCGCGTCCGTCGCGGCGAAGTGGCCGAAGGTCGGGGCCAAGGTGGTCGGGGACGTGATCGGGTGGTCCCCCACCGAGGTCCAGATGACCGACAAGGAAACCGGCGAGCCCCAGTACTGGGAAGGCAAGAAGCGGGTGATCGAGTCGAAGCTCCGGTTCCCGGAGACGTCGAAGCAGAACCCGTGCATGCAGATCACCGTGGACCTCCAGTGCGAGCCGACCGGCTACACCTGGGAGTCGAACCGGTACATCCGGCGCGAACTGCCGGACGACGACGGCGTCCGCACCGCGTACATCCATGGCGAACTGGCGAAGGCGTTCCGCAAGGGCCGCCAGGCCGCCGCGCAGAAGTACAACCTCGGCCGCCAGTTCGCGCCCCTGGAGGTCGGCGCGCACGTGGAGATCACGCGCGGCGAGGACGTGAAGAAGCCGAACGACTACTACGCCTACACCTACGAGGTGGTGTGGACCCCGGCTGCGCACAATCCGGCGTACCAGGACAAGATGGTCGACTCCGCCGCCGGGCCGGACGACGATTCCCCGTGGGAGGGCGGGGACGACGAACCGCCGTTTTGATCTTCCCTGACCGGCCGGTGACATGATCACTGGTCGTACCGGGAACGCCCCGCCGTCCATACTCCGGCGGGGCGTTCTCGTGTCTACCGTGCGACAGCTCATCAGGATGATCGCAGGACGATCTTCGGCCACGGACGGTGATTGCCGACGACCGGCCACACGATCCGTTCCCCGCCCTTGGTCACCCGCAGATAACCGGTCTGTTCAGCAGGGATGCGGAGCCAGTCGTCGTACCCGGTCCATTCCCCGAGACCGTAGGCCGTACGGCCCGCTACCCGGCACCAGTCCGCGTCGCACTCGTCATCGGTCCCGTACGTCCGGCCGAGTCTCCGACGGGCAGCTAGCGCCATCTCGTCCTTGTCGGCCCCGCCGTTGTCCGTGGCGAAGATCTTGACGGTTCTCGGGTTGAGGAGCATGAACGGGACGCGGTCCTGTTGCAGCCGGTCTCTGATCACTCCGTGGAGCATGGGGATGATCCGCGCCGACTTCCCCGGGTACACCCCGGCGAGATCTTCGATCACCACGAGGTCCGGCCGGGCCGTCCGCACGCCGAACATGAGCTGATCACCGATCTCGGTGAGCCGGAGATCGCCCTTGGACCGGGGTTTGATCGCCATGGTTTCCGCGTCCGGGAACGAGACGCCGGTGGAACTGATCGATGGATCAACGCCCATGATTCTCACGAATGATCACCGTCAATCCGCATGGTGCCCTCCAACAAGATCTCTTATCTTCTGGGGTGGTGTCGTATGATGGGGGTATGCCAAAGAAGCTACAGGAAGAGGAGCGCCTCACGGAGATGTTGACCGTGGTCACCAACCCCGTGACACGCGCTCATCTCGACGACGTCGCCGTCCGCCGGGAAACCAAGCTCGGATACATCGTGCGCCAGGCGATCAAGGAATGGCTGGAGACGCACGATCCCCTGGACCAGGAGACCCTGGTCCGCCTGACCACCGCATACCTCGCCCAGAAGGGGCACCGTTCATGACCACCACCTCCCCCGAGGAAAACCCTCGTTTCCACCGCCTCGCGAACGTCTTCCCCCTCCTGGGAGAAGCGGAGTTCGCTGAACTGGTCAAGGACATCCGGGCCAACGGTCAGATGGACCCCATCGTGATGTTCGAGGGCCTGATCCTCGACGGCCGCAACCGGTACCTGGCGATCGAAGAGATCAACAAGGACCTGCCGGTCGCCGAGCGGATGCCGCACACGGAGATCAAGTTCGACCAGAAGTGGCCGGGCCGCGACCCGGCCGACTACGTCTGGTCGCACAACGTGGTCCGGCGTCACCTCTCCCAGGGACAGATCGACTTCGCCGCCCAGGCCCTCGAAGAACTGGGGTGGGGCGGGAAGCCGGGCAACCGGAACGCCGCGAAGAGCAAGACCGAGATGCAGCCCGGCACCACGGATGAGCCCAAGACCCGGAAGGTGATCGCTAAGGAGACCGGCGCCACGGTCCGGGGCATGGCGAAGGCCGCGAAGGTCCGCAAGCGGGCCACCCCGAAGGTTCAGAAGGCCGTCCGCGACGGGGACCTCACCCTCAACGCGGCCGACCGGATCGCCGATCTTCCGCCGGAGGAGCAGGAAGAGGTCATGGCCGACTCGAAGCCCGCCGACGCGGTGACCCGGCGCGAGACCCTCAAGACCAAGCAGTCCCCGGCGAGGAAGGTCAACCCGGTCCTGTCCATGAAGGGCCACATGACCGGCCACCAGTCCGGCATCCGGGACGTGGTCCTGATCAACAAGTTCTGGACCGACAACAAGGACAAGATCAAGGAACTGGACGGGGACGATCTCCGGTCGTTCGTCAAGGATCTTGAGGAGTCGCGCCGCGCCGCGTCCCAGCTCCTCACCCTCCTGTCCGAGGTTCTGGTCCCGGAGTGGACCCTGCCGGGCAAGCAGCCCGCGCTCCTCTCCACCGCACTCAACAAGATCGACCTGGCCGCGAAGAACGGCGAGGGAACCGAGGAAGGCAAGTAAGGGATCATGGGGATCACCAAGGAAACGCTGGAGCTGTCCGCAGCCCAGCTCTCGATCGATCCGCGCGTGCAGCGGATCGTGGACCCGCGCCGGGTCGCAGAGATCGCCGCCAACTGGAACGATCTCTACGTCGGGACGATCACCGTCTCGCACCGCGTCCCCGGTCTGGCGATGATCGGCGGGGACGCCAAGGAGGAATGGATCATCCTCGACGGGCAGACCCGCTGGAACGCCCTCAAGGCGGTGTGCGGACAGGAGACGACCACCTGCACGATCCCGGCGGACGTCTACACCGGCCTCACCCTCCAGGAGGAGGCCGCGATGTTCCTCAAGCACAACAACCGCAAGGCGGTCACCCCGCTGGACACCTTCCGTATCGCCCTCGTGGCTCAGGAGGAGTGGGCGGTCAACATTCGGAACATCGCCGCGAAGTACAACTGGGCGGTCGCCGGTACGGCGGAAAAGGGGCAGCGCCGGTTCAACGCGATCTCTGCCGCGAAGAAGATCTACTTCGCCGACGGTACCGGCGCCACCCTCGACCGGACCTTCGCGGTGATCGACGCCGCATGGCCGGGTCAGGTCGGCGCGGTGTGCGGTGAGTCGATCAACGGTATCGGGGGCCTCTACGCTTCCCATGGCGGCCTCGACACGGCGGGGTTCGTGACCAAGCTGGCGAAGCTCGGCTTCAACAAGTTCTTCAGCCAGGTGCACGACACGTACCGCGCATGGCCGTCTCTGTCCCTCCCGCAGGCCGCGTACTACCGGACGGTGGAGATCTACAACGCGAACCGCAGGTCGAAGCGGATCGAGGCGTGATCCACACCCGGTCGCATGGATATGCGTCCATGCGGCCGGGTATCCGGCCACCCAGCGTGAAAATAAGAGAAGTTACCAACACGTAGGGTGAGAAAACCTCTGGCTGCCCCGCTAACGAGATCGTTTAGGGTGCCCCCTATGGTTGGACAGGCCCCCTGCTGAGCGGGATTTGCCCAGGTCAAGACATGATCAATCGGATCAACCCATACACCGTAAACGAGGAGACCGCATAACCATGACGGCCCACAAGGTAGTGATCTTGAAGTGTGACGGGTGCGGGATCACCGCACTCGCCCCGGGCATGACCCTCCGGGATCTTGTCCACCTGGTCGTTCCCGCCCCGTCCGGGGTGGTGGACGCACGGTACGACGCCCGCCTGAAGGGGTGGGTGCACGCCGCCAACGGGCATGACCGCTGCCCGAACTGCCGGGGATCAGAGAACCCCCCGCCGGTCAAGAAGCTCCTCCGGCACATCCCGCATCCGCACTGGGGGAACTGATCATGGACCATCGGCTCGATCCGACGGATCCGAATCCTCCCCGGCAGTTGGTCGATCATCTGTACGCAATGGGCTTCACCCCCGAGACCCACCCGCATCTCCTCCGGGACATGACCCGGATGTTCAAGGAGGCGACGGCCGCCGCGAACGTGACCATGGACGAGCGGATATCGTGCCGGTTCACGTTCGACAAGGACGGCGTGACTGGCGTCGAGATCACCCGGAAGGACTGATCATGGGAAGGCCGAAGCCGTCGATGTTCTGGGGCCGGGCCCTCGTGGCGACCATGGCCGCCCTTCTCATCCTGGCCCGGATGACGGGGAGGATCTGATCATGGGGGCAGCCGACGGACCGGCGTACGCACCGGCCAAACCCGGAAGCAAGCCGATCGTCTCGGATCCGTGCGGCTGCCCCGAGTGCGTCGCCGGGCCGGGAATCCAGAAGGAGACCGACGAGGATCGTCTCGCGCGCGTCCTCGGGAAGATCACCCAGGTCACCGTCAAGGACTGGTGCCCGACGTGTGAGGCCGTGGTGCAGGTGCGGTCCACCCGGTCCGGCCCCGGATGGCTCAACTCCTGTGAGAACTACCACCGCTGGCGTTCCTACGAGTAGCATCGACCACCGGTGTATCGTTCGACCGACCAAAAGAAACGAGGAAAAAGATCAATGACCGAAAAATTTGAAGCGGATTCTCCGGGCGAGGACGAGTGGGCTCCCTACCGTCCCGAGATTGACCGGGCCGCCGCAGAGGAGCGGGAATGGGATCTCAGGATCCGCATGGTCGCCCTTGACCAAGCCGTGGCCGCCCTCCCCCATCTCGCATCCGGGATCGAGTCGGAGGAGTACAAGATCGGCACTGTGAAGCGTGCCGCCCATGAGTTCGAGAAAGTCCTCCGAGGGGAGAACGGATCATGAAGAAGATCGTCGCCGCTGTTGCGGCCCTGCTGCTCGGGGCCAGTGTTCTGACCGGGTGCGGGGCCAACAACACCCGCGACCAGGAGAACATCAAGTCGTGGGACGCCGACTACTCCGAGACCTACACGAACGGTGATCAGTACCCGAACACGACGCTTCAGTGCATCCGGGGTGTGGCCGTCATGACCACGACCCGCACCGGCGCCGGAGCCTGGCACCTGGTCCCCAAGCTGGACAAGTTCTGCGAGCAGTTCACCCAGCACCCCATCGACTACAGCCAGGTGCGCAAGAACGGCTGAGGTATCGTCCCTCTCGGAGACGCCCCTCCAACGGCCCCCGGTGCATGCTCTGTCGCCGGGGGCCGTATCATGCCCGGCTGAGTGAGAGGAGCCGGACATGACCGGCAAGCACGCGCGCCGCCGTCCGAAGTGGCGCTATCTGATCACGGGGGTGATGGGGGTGCTGGCTCTTGTCGGTGCCCTCTTTCTGGGGCCCTCTCCCGCCGGAGCGGTCACCCCAAGCCAGGACGCATGCCACACAACGAACAACGCAACCCCCGTCGGCAACTGCGGTCCGTTCCACCAGCTCTACCGGGATAGTTTCAACCCCGGTGGCGTGGTCGCTTCTGTCCCCCTCGGGGCGTTCAACCACTGCGCCGGAGACGGTGACTTCCGGTGCGCGGGGCTCAAGTCTTCTTACCCCCACTACTACGCCACCCTTGGCGCCTACCCCAACGGGTGGGGAGACACCGCCAACCCCTCGAACCACTCCAACGGCAACTCCCGTACCTTCGGAGGAAATTACGACCCTCCCACAACCACATCGGTCACGGCGTCATCGACCGGTGACGGGATCATGCGGGTCCACATGTGGCGTTCCGTCAACGGCGGATCCAACCACGTGGCCGCTCCTGTGCCGCTACGTTGCATGGGTCTGCGATACGGGAAGTTCACCGAGCGTTTCCGCGTCTCGGCACGGACGCCGGGGTACAAAATGGCGCACCTGCGATACACGCCGAACGAGGTGGATTACCCCGAAGCCGGGGGCAACTTCGACAGTGATCCCATCAGCGAGTTCACTCACGGGTTCTCCGAGTCCGGCAGTGACGCAGCTCCCAACTCCGCCTGGACCGGGTACCACACCTATTCCACGGAGATCACACCGGGTCATCTGCGCTTCTACTTCGACGGGAAGCTCTTCCGCACCATGAACGCCGACTTCCCGGACCGTGCCGACTGGGTGCTCCAGAACGAGTCGGCTCTCGCCGGTGCGTACGCCGCGAAAGGGTCCTCGGTCAACATCGACACCACGTGGCTTAGCTGCTATTCGTACACCGGCTGATATGGTTCGTGCGCGTCCATGATGAGCCCGCGCCCGGAGTGACTCTCCCAGCTCCTCCGGCGCGGGCTCTGCCATGTCATATGATTGGGACACGCAAAAGAACAGGAGCCACACATGGCTTGGAAGGGAACACGGCCGCAGGACGTGGTGGACCGGGACAAGGCGGTCAAGGCGTACCTGAAAGATCACAGAATGGCCTCCCGGAACGAGATCGCCGCCGCCCTGGACATCACCCCCCAACTCGCCTATCTCTCCCTCTTCCGTCTCCGGGAGGCCGGGGAGGCGAAGCGGTGCATCGATCAGGAGACGAACGAGACCCTGTGGTCGGCCGAGACGGGGAGTCCATGCCCGTGATCAGTGTCCTCGTGCCGACGCGCGGCCGTCCGCACAACATGCGCCGCATGGTCGACTCCGGCCGGGCCACGTGCGGTGACCGGGTGGAGTACGTGTTCTACATCGACGACGACGATCAGGCGTCCAAGGACATGGCGGTCACCCTGCACAACGAGGGCGGGGACGTGTTCTGGACCCACGGGCCCCGGGGCACATTGAACCTCTCCCAGTTGTGGAACGAGTGCTACGCGATCGCCGACGAGAGCAGCATGATCATGCAGCACTCGTGCGACGAGACGATCTACCGCACCGATCACTGGGACATCAAGGTCCGGGAGGCGTTCGACGAGTGGCCGGACAAGATCGGGCTCGTCTACGGCCGCGACGGGATCCATGATCAGAACCTGGCCACTCACGGGTTCATCACTCGCGCCTGGGTGGATGCCGTCGGGTACTTCGTCCCGCCGTACTTCTCGTCCGACTACAACGATCTCTGGCTCCATCAGGTGGCGCAGGGTGTCGGCCGGTTGCACTTCCTCCCGGACGTGTTCACCGAGCACATGCACCCGGCAGTCGGCAAGGGCCCGTTGGACCAGACCCACCAGGACCGTCTAGCCCGGCACGGCCAGGACGGGGTGGATCAACTGTGGAACCAGCTCTTCCCCAAGCGGCAGGAAGACGTCGGGAAGCTCATGAACGCGATCAACAAGGCGGCAGAGTGAAAGCAATGATCAGCGGAGCCGGTGGCTTCGTCGGCCCCCACCTCCGCAAGCTCCTGGAGAACCAAGGCCACACCGTTCTCGGGTGCACCCTCGCGGGGTGCGACGTCCGCGATTTCGAAACCGTCCGGCACATGGTCAGCGAGTTCCAGCCGGACATGATCTTTCACCTCGCGGCCGTCTCCTGGCCGGGGGAGTCGCTCCGCAATCCGCGCCGGGTGTTCGACGTCAACGTGGGCGGCACCTTGAACATCCTGGAGGCCGTCCGGACCACCGGCGCGCACGCGAGGATCCTGATCACCGGCACGTCGGAGGAGTACGGGTACGAGCGGCCGGACGGGGCGGAGATCATCACCGAGCTGTCCCCGTGCTTCCCGACCACGCCGTACGGAGCGGCGAAGCTGGGGGCGACGACGGCCGGGCAGGCGTACGCGCGCCGGTACGGAATGCACGTCGTCTGCACGAGGGCCTGGAACCATACGGGGTGGGGCCGCCAGTCGGCGAACGCGGAGTCGTCTTTCGCTCGCCGGATCGTGGCCGTGGAACGGGGCCACGCCGACTTCGTCCTCCACGGTGATCTCTCCGCCTACCGCAACTTCACCTCGGTCCGGGACGTGGTGCAGGCATACGCGGCCGTGATCGACGAGGAGCCGGGGATCTACAACGTGTGCTCGGCCAACAACGTGACCATGGAACACGTCATGCACACCCTGGCAGGCATGTCCACGGCGGAGATCGAGCTGAAGGAAGATCCGCTCCTGGTCCACCGGGATGCGCAGGTCTGGCCGATCCCGAGCAACTCGAAGATCAAAACGGTGACCGGCTGGCGGCCGACCACCTCCCTGCATTCCATGTTGTCCGACGTCATGAGCTACTGGAGGAGCCAGTGAGCAAGACCACGGATGCGGGCCTGCGCAATGCGCAGCGCGCATTTGAGGGCGTTCCCGGGGTGGTGTGCCGGTCCTGCGGCTCCCTCCACCTCGTGGACGTGGTTGATCTCGGCAATCACCGCCTCCCCGACTTCGTGGACCCGGACGACTACCGGCCGGACGCCGAGACGTTCCCCCTCAAGCTCAAGATCTGCCTCGACTGCACCCTCCTCCAGCTCGGGGAGTCGACGCCGCGCGAGAAGCTCTATCATGATCGCTACGGCTTCCGCTCCGGCACGAACGAGGCGATCGTCCGGGACCTCAAAGACGTGGTCAATTACGCCCTCGCCTTCCGCCACGACCCGCGCCGGTGGCTGGACATCGCCTGCAACGACGGGACCCTCCTCAGTCACGTCCCGGCAGGGATCACCCGCACGGGGATCGACCCGGTCCACGTGATCGCCCGGGACGCACGCCGGACCGGCGCGGCCGACCGGGTGATCTACGACTACTTCTCTCCCCGGTTCTTCCAGCCCGGCGAGTTCGACGTGATCACGTCTGTGTCCATGTTCTACGACCTCGATGATCCGAACCGGTTCGTCCACGGGGTGGAGCAGTGCCTCGCCCCCGGCGGGGTGTGGATCATTCAGCAGAACTACGCCGGGGACATGCTCCGCCGGAACGCGGTCGACAACGTGTGCCACGAACACGTGACGTACTTCGCGCTCCTCCCCCTCATGATCCTCCTGGAGCGTCACGGCCTGGAGATCAACGATGTCACCTTCTCGTCCGTCAACGGCGGGTGCATCCGGACGGCCGTGTCCCGCATCGGAGACCGGCCGCAGTCGGCCAGCGTGCAGGACGTGTACGAGACCGAGGTGATCAAGGGGCTGCAACGACCGGAGGTGTGGCAGGAGTGGGGCTGGTCGGTCAAGCAGGAACTCGATCTCACCCGGGCGTTCCTGGAGAAGGCGGCCGACCGGGGCGAGACGGTCTATCTGTACGGCGCGTCCACCCGGGGCGGGACGTTCCTCCAGATGATCGACGCCGGGCCGGATCTCCTGCCGTACGCCGTGGAACGGTCACCGGCCAAGGTCGGAAAGATCATGTCCGCGACCGGGATCCCGATCATGGATGAGTCCGGCATGCGGGCCGTTCATCCGGAGTACCTCCTGATCTCTCCGTGGTTCTTCCGGTCCGTGTTCCTCAACCGGGAAGCCGACTACCTGAAGAATGGTGGCCGGATGATCTTTCCTTTGCCGCACTTCGAGATCGTGGGGAAGTCATGACCGAGTGGGCCGACACCGTGACTGCATGGTCCCTGCCGCCGGTGGACGACGTCGGGTATCTCTCGTCCGCCGAGATGCTCACGTGGAACGATGATCACCTTCACGAGGTGATCGAGCGTATGCGCCAGACCCGTTACACCGGCTGGCGCAACCACGATGGTCTGTGGCGCCGCTACATGGCACTGGACGAGAACCGGTACGGGCAACGAGTGCTGGAATACGGCTGCGGGGTGGGCATGGAAGCGGCGGAGATCGCCAGGACCGGCGCCATCGTCTCGATCGCCGACCTGTCCTCCGCGAACGTGGAACTGGCCGCGCACGTGATGAGTCTGGAGACCGGCCGGGGCCCGAAGAACATGTACAAGATCACTGAAGAGTGGCCGTACATCCATGCCCTGACCGACACGTACGACGAGATCCATTGCTGCGGGGTGCTGCACCACATCCGCAAGGCCCACCTGACCATGGAAATGTTCGATCTCATGCTGGCTCCGGACGGGAAGATCCGGCTCATGGTCTACAGCGACGAGGGCTGGAGGATCGCCACCGGCACCGAGCCGCCCCGGGAGCCGGTGGAGGAGCACGAGAAATTCGATCAGTTCGTGCGGTTCTTCGACGGTACCGGGACCTACGCCACGTGGTACGACCGCGAGAAGCTCGACCGGCGGTTCGGAGACCTGTTCACGATCACCGACTTCGACTACCTCACCCCGGACCGGCGGTACTGCGCCGCGATCCTCACCCGGAAGGACTGACCATGGCTGACGTCGGTGTCCTCGGTCTCGGGAAGCTGGGCCTCATCTTCGCCCTCGTTCTCGACGTCCACGGGAAGCACCGGGTGACGGGGTGCGACATATCCCGGCACCCTCTCGACATCATCTCCGGCAAGGTCGTGCCGCCGCAGGAGGTACAGATCGACAACCTCCTCGCCCTGAACCGCATGAACGTCGTCAACGATCCGGCGACCCTCGTCGCGAACGCCGATACGATCTTTGTAGCGGTGCAGACTCCGCACCCGGCGCACCTCGACGGGACCGTGCCGAATCTCGACCCGGAGACCCGGCGCGACTTCGATTACGCCTACCTGATCAACGCCGTCCGGTCCCTGGCGCACGCGGCCGACATGGCGAACAAGACGATCACGATCGCCGTGATCTCCACAGTGCTCCCCGGCACGTGCGACCGGTTGCTCCGGCCGCTCCTCAACGATCACACCCGGCTGGTCTACACCCCGTCTCTGATCTCCCTTGGGTCCGTGGCCGACGATCTCCTCAACCCGGAATTCGTGATCGTGGGTGCCGACACCTACGAGGACGCCCTCGCGGTGACGGAGATCTACACGTCCTTGCACTCCCGGCCGATCAGGACCATGAGGATCCCGTCGGCGGAGTTGACCAAGGTCGCGTACAACACGTACACGTCCATGAAGATCGTTTTCGCGAACACCATGCTGGAGCTGGCTGAGAAGACCGGCGCGGACGTGGACGACGTCTCCACCACCCTCGCCCTCGCCACCACGAACCTGATGAGCCGGAGGTATCTCAAGGGCGGCATGGGCGGAGGCGGGTACTGCCACCCCCGGGACGTGGTGGCCATGTCGTGGCTCGCCGATCGGCTGGATCTCTCCGCCGATATCTTCGGGTTCCTCCACCGTGCCCGGGAGGCGCAGTCGTCGTGGATCGTGTCCCTCGCGGTCGATTACCACGCCCTCACCGACCTCCCCGTGGTGATCCTCGGCAACGCGTACCGGCCGGGCAGTGATCTCGCCGGTGGGTCGGCCGCGCTCCTTCTCTTCCAGCAGCTCGCGGAGATCGTGCCGGTCTATACCACGGACCCGCACACCGACGATCACTGGAACCCAGAGGTGGTCCAGCACCGGTCGGTGTTTGTGATCGGGTGCGGGCATGAGGAGTTCCGGTCTCTGCGGTTCGCCCCCGGGTCCGTGGTCATCGACCCGACGGGGATCATCACCGACCAGTCCGGCGTGACCTTGATCCGCCTGGGGAGGAAGCTGTGACCGTCGTGATCGACTACTTCACCGGTTTCTACGGCCCGGTCCTCGGGGTGGTCGTGATGGGAGTGATAGGTGTCTGCCTGGGGGCGATCGCCGGTCTCGTCGCACGGGACATCAAGGACCGGAGGAAGCCGTGATCTACAGACCAGGTGTGACCGCCGTGATCCCCGTCCACCTCCCCCGGTTCGGGGGCCCTCTCTTCAATACCGCCATGGAATCGATCAGGTGGCAGGACCGACCGGTCGAGGCCGTCTCCATTGCCGTGGATTCCACCCATGCGGGGGCCGCGTCCACCAGAAACGACGCGCTGGCTGGTGTGACGACCGAATGGGCTGCGTTTCTCGATTCCGACGACCAATGGCGCCCGCACCACATTGGATCTCTGCTACGGGCCGCACAGAGGACCGGAGCCGATGTGGTCTACCCGTGGTTCACCATCATCCCGGCCGGTCAGGATCCGTGGCCGGAGCGGGAGGGGCAGCCGTTCCAGCCGGAGTTGCTCGCCGAGTACAACTACGTGCCGGTGACCGTTCTCGCCCGGACCAAGATCCTGCACGACGTCGGCGGCTTCCGGCCGAAGGGCCCGCCGACCAACCCGTGCGACGACTGGGGGACCTGGGACGCCCTCCTCGACGCCGGGGCCACGTTCTACCACCTGAACGAGCGCACGTGGTTCTGGCGCTGGCACCCCGGCAACACGTCCGGCAGGGGGGATGTGTGGTGATCGGAACGATCTACTACTGGATCATCTGCCGTTGGTTCGGGCACGAGCCGAGTTGGACCAAGCGCGGTACCTGCATGTGGTGTGGAAAGGATCTACCCAATGGGTGAAGCGAAGCGCCGGGGTGACCGGCCGAACCCGAGGCACCTCACCGTGGCCGTGTGCATCCCCACGGTGCCGGGCCGCGAGGTGGAACTGATGCGGGCCGAGATGAGCGTGATGAAGCAGGACCGGCAGCCGGATCAGTTCCTGGTCGAAGTGGACAAGGACCGCACGGGGGCCGCCGCGACCCGGAACCGGCTCCTGGAGCGCGTCGAGTCGGACGTGATCGCGTGGCTGGACGACGATGACTGGCTCCGTCCGAACCACCTCAAGGCGTGCATGCGGGTGATCGAGAACACCTTCACAGTGGATCTTGTCTACCCCCGGCCGCAGATGGTCAACGGGAGGGACCCCACGGCCGTCACCCATCAAGGCCGGTTCCCGGTCTCCCCGTGGGGACTCAGGTTCACCCCCGAGATGGCCGCGCACATCAAGCACGTCGGATCGTTCATCCCGATCACGCACCTCGTGCGGACCGAGACCGTGCGCCGCGTCGGCGGCTTCCCCGAGGGGCGCACCTTGGACAACGGCCGGTACCAGGGCGAGGACGAGCGGTACTTGATCAATCTCCTGGACGACGGAGCGGTGTTCGAGCACCTTGATCAGCGCACCTGGTACTGGTACGTCAACCCTCACTCTACAGCGGGCCGTGGTCAGTAGATTGGTACCTCTAGGTAGAGATACCATGGGTACCATGAGACCGATTGAAGATCGAGTATTCGCCAAGGCGGAGATCTCGGAAGATCATTGGATCTGGACTGGCGGAAAGGTCTCGGGTGGATATGGATCAATCACCCGAGGCCGTCGGTCCGAGGGGCGTATCCGGGTTCACGTGTGGTCGTATCAGACTTTCGTGGGACCCATCCCGGAAGGGATGAAGGTGCTCCACAAGTGCGATATCCCGGCTTGCTTCCGGCCTGAGTGTCTGTTTCTGGGAACGGATGCGGACAATCAGCAAGACATGATCGAAAAGGGCCGGGGATGGTGGCAGCAAGGGAAGTGCCGGAACGATCACGAACAGAACGCAGAGAACACCTACGTGGACGGAAGAGGGATCAAGGCATGCCGAGTCTGCCGGAGGGAAGCACGCCGGAAGCGCAAGGAACGGGACGGACGATGGACGTGACGGCCGGGAAGGGATCATCATGACAAGAGATCAAGTCTTCGAGGACGTGGCCGCGAAGCATGCGCGCCGGACAGAGGCCGCGCGCCGGACGATCGCCCATGCGCCGGACATCATGTCCGCCCGCGAGGCTCTCCGTCAGGCCGTGTCCGCTCTCCCCGGGGTGTCCGCCGACCCGGACACCGTGCCGGACATCATGTCCTTCGTAGATCAGTTCGTCTCGCGGGACGCAGCGGACCGGGAGGCATCCCTGACACGCTGACCAGCCACAACGGACAATGTCCGGCCGTCAGTTGGACGGCCGGACATTTTCGTGCCACAGTGGACGTTCATTGGACCGACCAAAAGATAGGCAAAAAGGGATCATGGACAACGGAACGAGGACGCGCCGGTTCGTCCGGTGGCTGAAGGACAAGATCGAACAGCGTCAGAACGGACGTGACGATCACGATCCGTGGTGGGTCACCCTCATGCTCGACGTCGGCCGCCCGGTCGTCGCGATCATGATTCTCACCATGTGCGCCCCGGGCGAGCACTACCTGATGTTGCAGGCCCGGTTCGTGGATCCCTTCGCCTGGCTGGGACCGGGCACGCTGACCGCGTACGCGGGCATAGCCGCCGTCACGGCCACCAAACGACCCAAGGGATCGCCGGGCCACCGTACGGCCGTCACAGGGGCCATTCTGTCGATCGGGCTCGCCATGGCCGCGCAGCCGATCGCCCACCTCTGGGGACAGAAGGGCCTCGACCTCCAGCACGTGATCTTGATCTGTGTCGTGTCCTCCGTGCCGTCCGCCGTGTTCGGACATCTCCTGCACATGGGGGCCGCGCCGTCCGCGAAGCGCCGGACACCGAAGACGGACAAGCGGACGGACCGGAAGCCGGACAAGACCGCACCGGCATGGGTGACCGAGGAGAAGGCGCGCCGGACCGTGTCCGGCGAGACACCCGGACAGGCTCCGGACATGGCCACGTGGACCGGACACGCCGAGACGGACGCCGCGAACCGAACGCCGGACACCGTCGACCGGACACCGGACATCGGCCGGGGCTCCCCCGCGTCGGACGTCCGGCAGTACCTGACGGACCACCCGGACGCGCCGAATGACGATCTGTACGAGGCCATGCGGAAGCTCCACCCCGGCACGCCGGACAACACCTTTTACGTCGCACGGAAGAGGTTCGAGAAGGGACGCGCATCATGACCAAGTCCGCCATGACGGACGAGACCTCGGTGAAGGTCACCCGTCTCCGTCACCTGCCCCTGCGGTACCGGGTGCAGCCGTTCCTCACCCCGTGGGCGATCATGGGGATGATCTTCCTGGCTTCCCTGGTCACGCACCACTTCGCCCACGGGCCGGTCGCTCAGGCGTTCCTCGCGACCATGGGCCCCGGTCTCGGGTGGTGGACCTGGGAGACCTGGGGGCGCCGCCACGAACACGCCCGCCTGGCCGCGACCGCGTTCGTGGTCGGCATGGGTGTGTGGCTCGCCCTGGCAACCGCCGTCGGCCCGCTGACCTCGGCGATCGTGTGGTCGTGGATCTTCGGGGGCGCCTACCTCTCCCTCGCGTGGAACATCCGCTACGCCGGGATCACGCCGACCAACAAGCACGACGGGGTGAAGGAGGGGCCGGTTGATTCGATCTCCAAGGTGAAGGGCCTGAAGAACACCGTCACGGGCGCCGTGAAGGAGATCAAGGACAAGGCCGGGAAGCGGGTGGAGATCATCCTGAATCACCCGGACGGGAAGAACACCACGAAGGACGTCCGGCGCCGTAAGGACAACATCGCCGGACTCCACTCCGTCGGACCGGACAATGTCCGGGTGTCCGAGGTGGACGGACGGGGTGACAAGACACGCGTGACGATCCGCCTGACCAACCCGACGACGGACGTGATCGAATACGAGGGTCCGTCCAGGCCCGGACAGTCGATCACCGCCGGACCCCTGCGGACCGGACGCCGGGAGGACGGACAGGAGTCCGGGCACTGGATCACCGGGTCGGACGAACAGTCCCGCGCCGCGTCCGCGACCCTCTACTCCGGCATGACGGGGTCCGGCAAGACAGAGGCGTTCATCCTGGCCATGCTGGAGATGATCACCCGGACGGACTGCGCCCCGCCGATCGTGGCCGACCCGGAGAAGTTCATGTTGTCGTTCGGACACGTCATGCACGTCTTTGATCTCTACGCGGACGGGCCGGACGACACGGCGCAGCTGATCAGCAACCTGCCGGACGCCATGCGGTACCGGGCCCGGCTTCTCGGACAGCACGGGTTCCACAAGGGGTGGGTGCCGGAGGCGTGGACGCGGTTCCGGATCCCGGTCCAGCCGATCCACGTGGAGGAGGCATCCGGCTACCTGGCCAACTCCCCCGCCTTCCAGAAGGCGATCACGTTGTGCCGGGCTCTCGGCATGCCGGTGAGCGCGTCTTTGCAGGTCGCGGGCTATCGGCAGATCGACCGGGCAGTCCGATCACAGTTCGGCAACTCCCTCGCGTTCGGCGTGCGTGAACTGATCGACGCCCGGTTCGCGCTCCTCGACGAGACCCTGAACGCCGGTGCCGACCCGTCGAGGTGGGCGAACAACCATCCCGGCCGCCACTACGAGGAGGTCACGGGGGTCCCGTCCGACGAGTGGTCCATGGTCCACCGGACCTTCAAGGCATCGGACGAGAAGATCCAGGCCGTGATCGAGATGGCCCAGGGCGCCGGGTGGGCGAAGTGCGATCCGGGGACGTTCGACCTGCTCAGCCGGGGGATCACTCTCCCCGTCCGGCCGTCCGTCTCCTCCGCCGTCGCGTTCCCCGAGTGGCCGGAGCCGCCGGAGGACGTGGATCTTTCTCCGGCTCCCCTCCGCACCGGCGCGGCCGTCCGGCCGTATCTGATCAAGGGAGGGGTGGAGACGGCCGACGCCGACAACGAGGCCCGCGATCTTGTCACCATGCGGATCAAGGAGCTGGCGCACTCCGGAGTCACCGAGTTGACCAAGGACGACTTCGCCGATCTTGACCTCCCGAAGAGCCGGACGTGGATCTTCAAGGAGCTGGCGCGCCGCGTAGAGATCAAGGAACTGCGCCGGGTGCCGGGCAAGGCGGCGAAGTACGAGATCGTTTCGATGATCAATCCTTCGGATCACGGAGTCGAGAAGGAAGAGGGCTGATCAACGCCGGTCGGATGGTTATGCAGCCATCCGACCGGTTATCCGGTTGCCCAGCGTAAGAATAAGAGAAGTTACCAACACGTAGGGTGAGAAAACCTCTGTACGCCCCGCTAACGAGATCGTTTAGGGCCCAAGGTATAAGTGGTCCACCCCTAAGATCAAAAGAGTTTTCGCAGGTCAGCGCTTGATCATTCGGATCAACGCTTACGCCGTACAACATGATTCTGCATAACTGTGAATGGCCAGTGAGACCCGGGTGTGAACCGACCAGTGAACCGCCTCCCACCTGGGCTCTCTCAGATCTTCACTCACTGCCGGAAACGAGGAGATGACCATGGCAGATGGACGGGAAAACGATCACGAGGTGGAGCTGTACCGCGAGCGGCTCCCGGATCTTGTCGAGTACCTCAAAGGCGATCAAGTCCGCCGCGCCGTCGAGAGCGGCCGACCGATCATCAACATCACGATCAATGAGGCGCCGCGTCCGGCGCCGGTGGCGCCTCCGCCGGATCCCCTCGCGAAGTACACCCCGTACATGATCTTGTACCTCGGGTTCACGATCATCGCCGGGATCTTCGCGGTCATTCTCGTGATGATCGTCCCCATGATCGAGACGCTCTTGATCGCCACGGCGGTGTGCTCCGTGGCCGTCGCGGCGGCCGTCCGGTCTCTGAGGATCACGAGAACCGAGGCCAAGGTGATGGAACGCGGACGTACGCGCGCGCGTAGGAGGTGAAGCACCGCAGGTCAGCGCTTGATCAGGAAAAGGTTCATAACAGATTGGTAACGACGGGCCCTCTCGGGGGCCCGTTTTCTTGACCGTGGACACGCAGAAATTGATTGTATTGACTTTTGTCTTCGCAGGTCAGAGGGGGTTCTCAACATTTGACATGGGCCCCCAGCGGCCGTATGTTTGAGATGTACCAAAGAACGACGGAAGATCGGCCCCGGTGATCTTAAACCGGACGTCGCACCGGCCACCACGGCGGGTGATCTTCTAAGAAGGCAGACAACCCACCGCCTTGATCGTCGGGAGACTGATCGAAGAGCTGCAATGCGGGGATGACGGCCCCACCGGGGGCCCCCAAAAATCCCGGAAGATCCAATGGGACGGACCGAATCGAACCCGGACGGTCTTGATCACAAACCACCGCCATACCGGCGCTGAGAGATCAAGGCAGATGGCGGAGGCGGAAACCCAAACGGCGGATCGGACCGACATTCCGTCATCACATGCACGCGTTGATCGCGTGACTGACGGACCAAACGCTTTCGCCGGGTCTGCGGTTAAACACCCGGCGCACATGGCAGCGAGACGATAAACACCCGGGGGAACCGGGGACCGAGAGGCGTCTAGCGGGTTCGATCCCCGCCGTTGCTACTGATCCACCGGTCGCGACCGTATCTCGAACGGGGAAGCCGGTGGATCTCCCCATGCACGAGCACGAGACGGACACAGGAGCCGATCATGCGAATCCAGTTCAACTACCGCGTAACCCTCGACTACCGCCCCGACCCCGAATGGGCCCCCGGAGATGTCCGGCGCAGGGTCGCCACGGTCCGAGCGTCGTCCGAGCAGAGGGCGGCCGATGCGCTACTCCGCAAGATCCGTGAGACCCACCGGAACGCAGACATGATCGAATTCAAGGCGGTCTGATGCGCACCCCGGAAGAGATCAACGAGATCCGCCAGTTCACGATCACGGTCTTCACATGCGAAGCCGCGTGCAACATGGCACCGACAGACGAGATCGCGTCCGAACTGATCGTTCTGGCCGCATCGTACGGACCGTCCAAGACCAAAACGGAAAGGTGAACGATCATGGCGCACACCGTGTTTCACATCGAGAACGAAACCCCCGAGTTCCAGGCCAAGGTGTACGCATTGATCACCAAGGCGGCCGACGCCGGTATCCAGCTCACGACGCTCGACTTCGTGAACGATGACGGGTTCCCCACCCTGGACGGCATGGACGCCACCGAGTGGGTCGGGGCCATGACGGGCGACTACGACGAATGATCACGGCGAAACGGCCGCCCGGGAGGGCCTGCCGTCGACCGGGGGTGGTGCCCCGGTCCTGATGATGCCAGCCGAACCGATACGGACACAGGAGCCGATCATGAACGACTACGACCTGAACCTGTACTACGAGGGTCTCACCGAACAGGGCCGCGAGGACATCGACGAGCACGGCACCCTCACCGCAGAGATCTTCACCGTCGAGATCTTCCACCTGGTCGCCGGTAAGACCGACGAACTGATCAAGGTCGAGACGGACGACCGGCAGTTCGCGGAGAACACGGCGGCCCTGGCGATCCACCGCAACTCGTGGCGCCTGGTGAGCAAGAACTTCTGATCATCTTTGGTCCGGCCCTTCGGGGCCGTGGCCACGGATCATCAGTGGAGGAGACGATCATGAACGCAACCGTGACGGAAACCGTGGTCCGGACCGGCGAGATCCGCGAGATCGACCCGGCGCTTGCGGACGGCATCATCGACGGTTCCGAAGGAGGCGGATACGTCGTCCGCCGCCTGTGGGACCGGGCGTTTTACATGGCGAGCGTGTTCCGCCCCGGGGCGGAGCGGCCCATGTTGATCTACATGGTGTGGCACGAATGATCATGGCGAAACGGCCGCCCGGGAGGGCCTGCCGTCGGCCGGGGGTGGTGCCCCGGTCCTGATGATGCCAGCCACGCGCTACAGCGGAGAACGGGTTCCGGCCCGTTCGAGGATGCGCGCGTTGCCATTGATCTGGTCCACGTTTGAGTACGGCCCCTGTTCGAGTCGGGCCGCGTGGCTGGCATCATCACCCACCCGCAGATACGGACACAGGAGCCGATCATGAGCACTCGCAGCAACGACTTCAGTCGACGCCTCACCGACACCCTCACCCGTCTCGGGGTCGACGGACAGACCGTCGAGGCCGTCGTCCAGGCCGAGGGTTCCGGCCAGCGCGAATCAGAGTTGACCTTCTCGGAGCGCCAGCAACTCACCAGCGTCAAGCGCTTCAACCTCACGTGAGTGGACCACGCGTCATGACCACCTTGACCAAGACCCGCAAGGCCGCCGGGCGCAAGGCCCGGCGGCAGCACATCAGTGATCGCCGGTACTACGTGCAGTGCGCGTACCGGTTCGGCATGGCGATCATCTCTCTGGTCGCCTTGATCATCGTCACGTACCACCCCGGGAGCTGATCATGCGATCAGTCAAGGCATACACCGCCACGGCCGACGTCCTCGCGGACGAGATCGAGAAGATCGATTCGAACCGCGAGACGTGGACGGAGAACGAGGTCCACGCGTCGCTCGAAACGATCCGGGACATCGCCGTCAAGCTCGCCGACGCGTTCGAGGACGACAACCCGGCCGGTTTCGACCGGGCCCGGTTCTTCGCGAACGCCGGAATCATCATCTGAGACGGGCACAGGAGCCGATCATGAACGCCAAGGCAATGCAAGCGATCAAGAACTACCGCGCGGCAGAGGCGCCGTCCAAGGAGGACCGGGAGGCCGCCCGGGACTTCATCATCTCGGTCCTGCACGACGCGGGTGAGTCCTACGAGGACGCGATCAAGCTGCTCCGGGTGGTCGAGAGCGCCGAATGGAACGACGGATGGGAACGCGGGTACAACTCCGCGAAGGCGACGTACACGCCCCGGTTCTCCCTGGGGGCCGGATCATGAACGACGATCTTCAGGTGACCGTGGGCGAACGCTACCGGCGCCACCTTCCCCCACATGATCATGTGTGGGTCCGGTCGTACGACGGGATCTCCGTTGCACTGATCACCCCCGGAGGACCCGCGTCCATGCCGGTCACGACCTTCCTCAAGATGTTCGACCCGGCGCCTCGCCGGAAGCGCCAGAGCAAGCGCTGATTGCTCAGCCCGGGGGAGGGTCGAACCTCCCCCGGGCACGAGACACGGGCCCACGGGCGGGAAGACCCCCGGGGCCCGCGTCAGCAAGACCCACCGGCCGGACATGCGACCCGCAACACCGACTCGCTTCCGACCGGTGGCCAACCACCCGGCAAGATCAGTGAAAGGACACGATCATGCAGCTCACGATCCGCAAGGGCACCCTCGAAGATCTCGCGAACGAGCTTCAGGAGCAGCAGGAGCACAAGGTCGACCTCGTCGTCCCCGCGTCCAAGCTGTGGTCCCACAACGGGAACGTCGTCCTCTCCGGCTACGGGGACCCGGTCATCACGGACAACGACGTGAAGGACGGTCACCTGACCCTCACCCCGTCGCGCGTGTTCGACACGGGCATGGTCAGCAAGCTCTACACCCCCGGTCGTCCCCTCGGCCAGAAGTTCATCCGTGGCCTGCGCGACACCGGCCGGGTGGACATCGTCGACTCGGTCTACAACGGTCTCTTGCACGGCCACACCGGCGGAGGGGTCGAGGCGGACCCCGACTCGCGCAACTTCTTCGTGCGGACGTTCTCCCCGGTCGTGCCGGGTCAGAACGGTTACGCCCGTGCGATCCTGTCCGACTCCTACCGCCCCATCGACAACTGGGACGTTCTCTGGACCGTGATCAAGGGTCTGTCGGCCGCAGGGTTTGACGGGCACGTGGTCCGGCAGGCGGACCTCACCGACGACCGGATGTACCTCCGGGTGTCGGTCCCCGAGATCACCGCCCTCGCCCCGGGTCTCCTCCACAACTACGTCTCTCCCTACGGCGGGGCGCGCGGAGCGGACAACCCGGTCGTGGAGGCGGGGATCGTGATCTCCAACTCCGAGACCGGGGGCGGGGCGTTCACGATCACCCCGGAGCTGGTCGTCCAGATCTGCACCAACGGTCTGACGATCAAGAAGGACATGATCCGGAAGACCCACCTCGGCAGCAAGCTGGACGAGGGTCTGACCAAGATCAGTGACGAGACCCGGCGGCTGAACCTCCAGCTCGTCGCGTCTCAGGTCAAGGACGCCATGGACACCTTCCTCGACGCCGGTTACCTCAACCGGGTCCTCCGGCAGCTGGAAGCCGGGTCGGACGAGACGATCGACGACGTGGAGAAGACGATCACGGAGATCACCACCCGCCCGGCCTTCACCAAGGCCGACGCGAAGGGTCTCCTGGCCGCGTTCATGGACGGAGGCGACCGCACGCGCGGCGGCCTCGTCAACGCGATCACCGCGTACAGCCAGTCCCCCGAGATCGACGCGGACAGGGCGTACGAGATGGACGCGGACGCCCTCGTAGCGGCCGGATTCGGCAACGTCTTCGGGCGCGAGAGCTGATCACAGCATGGTGGGGGCCGGATCCTTCGGGTCCGGTCCCCGGCCACGGGTGATCAACCCGAACCACCTCCCCGGATAGGAGTGGATGAAATGATCAGGAACACGAACGCGACGACGACCGAGGCAGACGTCACCGTTGCCATGATCCTCGGCCGACCGGTCACGATCGACTACGAGAAGGCCGACGGATCCCGCACGGTCCGTGTCGTGGAGCCGTTCGTCGTGCAGGGCGCGGACACCGGCGTGAAGCACCCGTACTTCCGGGCCATGGACCGCCGGACGCGCGAGTACCGGACGTTCCGGTTCGACCGCCTGTACGCGTACCGCGTCGCGAACGCATCCGGCCGGTTCCGGGTGCCGCGCCCGGACGCCTCCCCCGTGGTCGTCCCCTCGGTCACCGAATGGGACGACCCGGTCGGATCGTTCTCCGCCCCCGACGGTCTCGGGGAACCCACCGCCGACGCCCTCGACGAGGAATGGGGCGCATGGCTGGAAAGCCAGTACGACCCCGACGCGCCGGTGCCCTACCTGCCCACCCCGTACGCACTCAACGAGGAGAAGTGATCATGACGTACTCGATCATCTACCGCGACGTGTCGACCACGCCGTCCACCCGCGTACTGGCAGAAACCGACCGGCGCGAGCAGGCAGTGGCGATCCTGGAGATCGTTGTTCTCCAGCCGTTCACTCACTTGATCGACTACAGCCCGAACCTGGACGGGTCGATCGACGAACTCCTGTGGACCGGTCAGCCGCCGGTCGAGAAGGCGGCGTGATCATGGAAACGGTTCACCAGACCTACATCGTCTCGGAGTCCCCGCACCGGATCGAACCTGCCGACGAGGAGACGCCCACGGAGTACGTCTCCCCCGAATCGGCCGGTAAGGCGATCAAGGACGGGCACCACGGGGAGTACGGCACCCGGTACGTCCTCAAGGTCGCGTTGACACCGGTGGCGGAGTACTCGCGGGCATGGACCATGGTCCGGAAATCGGATCATGAGCACGTCTTCAACCCGGATGATCTTACGTACGGATCGATGTGCGAAGGGTCCCCGGACTGCACGATGACCTACCGCGAATACCTCCAAAGAGGGGATCTTGGTCATGCGTGAGACCCGCTCGCGGGTGACCGAGATCCGGGATCTAGGTGATGATCATGTTTCGCCGATACCGGCGCCGGTGGTTCGAGAGGGACCCCGGCGAACCCGGTCCCCGGTACTACCGGAATTTCTCTCTGGTCGAGGGCGAGTACTACTGGGCGGTCGCGCACGGCCGGTTCCGCCTGGCGCATAAGCTCGCCCTCGAAGCGCCCGCCGCGTCGGACGTGATCTACGCCGACTCGATCCCCAAGCGGGACCGGGTGGTCGGAAGGAAAAGATCATGAAACAGGTCAAGGTCCAGACACAGACCCGCCGACCGGTCGAACCGGTCCCCGAGGACCACCGGTCCCCCTCCGGCAAGATCCGACTTCCGTACTAGATCCGGATCCTCTGTGCGGCCGTCTCCAGGCCGCGCAGGGCAGGGTTGATACAACCGGTCCAACTACGGGTGAAAACCCGGGAGACGCCAGCCACGCCCCGGCTCGGACCCGTTCCGCAGGTTCGGCCCGGCCCGGTGTATGGTCGAACCGTCTCGAAGATACGGGGAGGTTCCCGACTCCCGCGCCGGACGGCCGACGGGCGCACGCCGACAAGAGCGCCCACCATGCCCCCGTAGCTCAGTGGTCAGAGCGCCGCCTAACAACGGGACGGGAGAGGAACGCCAGGCCCCTCCCATGGCACGGCAGCCGGGATCGTCTCGGCATTCCGCCGTGACCGCGCCGGTTCGAATCCGGCCGGGGGTACGCACCACAAGATCACCACGGACGAAAGGGATCACATGCACAGCACGATCGCCCGTCAGATGATCACGAAGCGGTTCATGGTCATGGTTCTGGCCTGGGTCGCGATCACCATCCTGACCCTCGGTGTCTGCGCCGCATGCGGCGGCAACTCCGAGGGCGGTTGGTACCAGGGCGGAGGTGACTCCGTCCCGCACGACCGGCGTTGACCGGTCCCGTACGACCGGTCCCCGTTGTCCCCCCGGCGGGGGCCGGTCTCTCACCCGGAGAGGTACAAGATCATGGGGCACACTCTCGCGACCGCAGAGGTTGCGATCAAGAACCGCGTTCCGTTCCGGATGCGCGACACACTCAGCGGGATCGAAAGATGGGACCGGGTCGACTACGGCGAACTGCCGATCAACTACTGGCAGAGCCTTCAAGCGGCGGTCTACGTCGTTCTCTCGTACGACACCCCGATTGGGTGGACCATGCCGGACGGAACCCCCATCGTCCCGGACGTCGGGTACTCCCCGACCACGTCCCAGCATCAGTACCTCGTACTGAACGCATGGGGTATGCGCGATCACCCGTTCGTCAGGCGCGGACGCGAGACACGTCCCGCCGGTGGCGGACCCCGGAGGGGTGGGATCGATGGCTGACCGTTACGCCCAGACCCTTGAGGCGATCAAAGACGCCGTCGGCCGTGGCTGGGAGATCGTTCCCGGCCAGCCGACCGTGCGCCGGATGCGCGAGCACGTCACGCCGGAGTTCGCGATCAAGAACGAGTGGTACCCCGGTCCCGCCTACAACTCGATCGAGTTCATGTCGTTCGTCTGGCACTCTCGTGACCGTGTTCCCACCGTGATCTACACCCGGGTGCGGACGCCGTGGACACCTCAGGGCGAAGGGAAGATCTCGTTCACCCGGGCGCTGGAACTCCTCGCGTCCGAGACGTCCGACGTCCACGAGAACCACTACGAGGGTGAAGATCGTGAACGATGATCAAATCCTGTGGGCCTTCGGTCTGTGGGTCCACTGGATCATGCCCATCCTGTTCGTCGTGATGTTCCTCTGCGGAGTCATGGCGATCTATCAGAGCCTCACCACCAAGCACGTCCCACCTCCGCCGGAGACGGGATCACCCGAGAAGGAAGCAAAGGGATCATGTCCGAACGCAACGAGCGCCCCGAGGGCGCCGAAGACCTGCCCGAACTGTCATCGTCCGCTCCCTCGTTCGACCCGTCGGACCTGCCGGGGGCAGAGGTGATCTTTGACGACGACGACTTCAGGGCCGTCGCCTTCCCGGTCTCCGCCCTCGACGGGCTGGGGGCGAGCGCCCTCGCCGGTCTCGGGGGCCCGGTCGGTCTGCCCCCGGAGGTCGTGGCCCTTCTCGGTCTCGGGGGCGAACCGCCGGAGGTCCAGCACATGCGCACGTCGTTCCAGCAGTTCAAGTGGGCGGCTCAGGAGCTGAAGGCCGCGAAGGAGCGGCACCCGGAGACGGACCCGCAGAAGTTCGACGATGAGTTCATGATCGTCAAGCCCGCCCTGGAACACACGGATCTCCTGGCGCCGGAGCCGGTCTACCGGCACCACGCCCGGGAGCTGTTCGACCGGCTCGCCGCCGGTGAGGACACGTCGAAGGCCACGGAGGCAGAGATCTTCGGTCTTCTGATCGAGGGCATGCAGCTCACCCCGTTCTGCGACGGCCTCACCGCCCTCCACGTCTCCCTCGCCCAGAAGATCACCCCGGAGGTGTACGAGAAGTTCCTCGCGGAGGACCCGAACGAGACGCCGGAGACGGTCGCCGCGTTCCTGGCGGAGAACAATGAGGACGCGGACAACCACCGCCGGGAGCTGGAAGAGTTCCTCTCCCACGACCGGCACGGAACCGAGAAGACTCCTCTCCCGGTCGAGCCGGGGGAGGACCCGGCCGATCTGCTCGGCGCCCTCGCGGCTCTCGGGGAGGCCCTCGGCCTGCCCGGTCTCGACGAGAAGTGACCATGGGTCCGGCACGGCGCAAGGACTACGCCCGGAACCTCCGGGCCAAGGTCCAGAAGGGCTGCACGTGGTGCGGGGGCGAAGTGCCGCCCCCGGTCACGTCCGCGACCTACTGCTCGGACGCGTGCGTTCAGGCCGATCACGAGGGGATCGACGATCTTCCTCCGGTGATCCCGCTCAGCCCCGGCAAGGCGGCATCCGCCCGGCCATGGATGAGCTACGAGGACCGGCTCCGCGAGGGCCGGACGAACTAGGACGTGATCCACAATCTCCGGGGTGCATGTCTGCATCTCGGTCGGCCGCTTCCCGGGAGGGACCGGCCACCCGCCCGCATAGCTCAGAGGACAGAGCGCCGCGCTACGGACGCGGGGGCCGGGGGTTCGAATCCCTCTGCGGGCACCCACCACGATCGACAACCGACCGAAAGGAATCACGATCATGGCGCACGTCTTCACCTTCACCGTTGAGGTCACCTTGGAACGGGAGTCCGGGAAGTTCGTTTCCCGTGACGAGATGGCCGATCAACTGGAGCAGGCAATCCAGGACGCGGACCCCGGTACGGTCGACGTGGACGAGACGACCTACAACGTCATCGACTGGAGCGTCATACAGGTTTCATGATCGCCTGGTCTGCCCGCGTTCCGACCGTGGGTTGAAAGATCAGGAAGCCGTCCGGTTTCGTACCTTTCCCGGGCGCAACACCGGTCGCCGGTTCTCTATCCCACCCGGCGACCGGGATCGGTCCCGTAGCTCAGTTGGCAGAGCGGGAGGCTCTTAACCTCCGTCCGCGTCGGTTCGAGTCCGACCGGGACCACGACCTAGGAGGGATCATGCATGCAATCAAGATCAGGGTGATCACGTTCGAAGGTGAGAGCCCTCTGCCGTACGTCCCCGCGTTCGCGGAGTGGACGGATCACACCACGGCGTGCGTGCAGTGCGAACACGTCAATCAGCTTTCGAAGATCCATCCTCCGGAGACACCTGAGGAGATGGATCACCTCTACGGTCTCCTGTGCGAGGGCGGTCAGCAGCTACAGACGACCGTGGACCAGTGGATCAGGAATCAGCACAAGATCAGTCTCTGGAACTGATCTTCCACCCGGATAGGAAGATCGATCATGACCAGCTACCTGCGCGCGTGCGCCGGATGCGGCGGCTCGTTCGCGGCCGACAACCGGCCGGGCCCGTACTACTGCCCGAAGTGCCACAAGGCCAACGTGGACGCGTTCGACCCGCAGCCCGGAGACACGGTGATGACTCTGCTCCCGTCCGGCGCGCCGCGTGAGAGCTACCGGCCGGTATGGATCATCCGCCGGTTCGAGGGCAACGAGGTGGTGGTCAGGCAGCTCGGGTTCCCCGAGGCCGACGAGCGCCGATTCCCGGTCGGATCTCTCGACCCGGCCACGTGGACCCGGAGGCCGTGATGAGCCAGCCCCTTGGCGGGATGCTCCACGCCGAGACGTCCCCGGCCCTGGTGCGCGGCCCCTACGCCGCGCGTCATGTCGTCTGGCCACCGGCCAACTTCCGTGAGCCGACCCGAGACGAACTGTCCGTGTTCCTGGCCAAGGCGGAACGGGGGCTCACGTTCACCGCCGCCTGGAAGAAGATCACCACGGAGGAGCTTCTCCGGCGCCTGGAGGTGTTCGACTGGTTCCACGACGACGACCGGGTCCGGTCCTCGTCCAAGATCTATGGCCACATGCACGACGTCCGGCGGGAGCTGAACTCCCGGCCGGGCGCGCCGGTGTTCCGGTCCCTGCACCGGCCCCGGTGCCACATGTGCTCGCACACCACGGATCGCACGTGGGAGGCGACCTCCGAGACACACGAGATCGTCAAGCCCGACGACACCCCCTGGACCGGTTTCCTGTGCGCCCGGTGCTGGTCCGACTACCTGAAAGAGAGCTGATCATGGGCGGCTGGAATCTCCGCTTCACCAAGCGGAAGTCGTTCCTGGGTGGCCTGTTCACCCTGAACCTCAACAAGAAATCGGTCTCCGTGACGACCAAGATCGGACCGGTGTCTCACACCCGGTCGACCAACGGTCGGCACACCACCTCGGTCTCAGGCCCCGGACCGGCGAGCATCCGGAAGGTGACCACGCCCGCCAGCCGGGCGACCGGTCGCCACCGGGGGCGTTCCGAGACGCCCCCGGACCACCGGGGCCGGTCCGAGGAAGAGCGTCAGCGAGACGCGCAGCGAGAGGCGTTGCGCGCCCGTATGGCCGCGCGCCGGGAGAACATCCGGCGCATGCGCGAGGAGCGCCGCGAGAGCACCCGCCGGTGGCGGGAGGAAAGGGATCAACATGAGTGACACCGAAACAGACGTCCGGCCGGGCACCTACCTCACCGTGGTCAGGCCGCATCAACTCCGGCGCGGAGACGTTTACACCGAGACGTTCAGCAACGAGGGTCTCGGCAGCAACTCCCGGGACGTGGTGATCGAGAAGGTCACGTACGGGACGGTCTTCTATCGGGGCGCCCTCGTCCCGGTCCTGTTCGTGTACGGGTACGACGACCGGATGAAGCGCAAGGTGATCTACACCTGGACGTCCTGGAGGTTCGTGGAGATCGCCCGGACGGGCGAGCCTCCGCAGTTCCGGCGCAACCGGAACGTGGTCCTCGGGACGCCGTCCCCGGAACCGTTCGTGTACTGATCCGGCCGCCGGTCAGCCGCTCCGGCGAGGGCACCCGGCCGGAGACACATACGCCCCGCCTGCCTGAAGGCGGGGAAGCCGTCGGAGAACCCTAACGCTCCGGCGCCAGGAGGCCCGGTCACGTTGCCCCGTGGCCGGGCCTCCGCCATGCCAGCACCACCCGGACAGGAAAGGGATCAAGAAATGTCAGAGGAGTACCGCAAGGCGCTGGCGGCCGGTGACTTCACCGCCGCCGGTGCCGCGATCATGGAAGCCGTTCAGGGCTCGTACGGGTCCGACGGGAAGCACGCCGGGATCGACGGGATCCACCGGGTCTCGCGCATGTCCCGGGCGGAGATCGAGGCCGACCCGGAGGAGGACGCCGGAACCACGGTGTCCCAGACGGTCAACATCGTCAGGGGGCGCGTCCGGTGAAGATCGAAGATCTCACCCTCTCCGCCGTGGACGTCGGCAAGCACGCGGCCGTGTCCGAGGAAGTGGTCACGGCCGTGGCCTTCGCAGCGAAGATGGGATACGGACCGGCCACGTGCCACCGGTTCGTCTCGGCACTGGTCGTGACCAACACCCTCCTGGACATGATCGAATGGGCGGCCGTCCTGCGCAAGGTCCGTGATCTTCAGCTCGACGAGCAGATCAAGGAACTGGAAGCGGGCCGGGGGATCGTCGGGGAGGTCCGGGAATGAGGGCCGTCAAAACGAACGCGTTCGTGTGGGCGATCCTCGTGATCGTGATCGGTCTCGACGAGAAGCTCGCGCTCCCCGCCGCGATCATCGGTCTCGTGCTCGCCGTCGTACCGCTCCTGTTCGCGCCGCGCGTCGTTCCGGCGCGCGACGAGAACGGCCACCACGACGGGCGGACCTACCGCCTCCTGCATCCCGGGCAGGCGCCGTTCCCGGCCAACCCGAAGCCGGGGGACAACCCGTCGTACACTCCCGGTGGTTGGTCGTAGAGAGAACGAGGATCATGAACCACACCCAGTTGATCGAAGCCGTGGCGAAGGAGTCCGGCGAATCAGAGAAGATCGTCGCGAAGGTCCTCCGGGCCACGTTCGACGTGATCGGCCGTACCGTGATCGAGAAGGGTCGCGTCACCGTGACCAACTTCGGTACCTGGTACGCGTCCGAGGTCGCGCCGCGCGTCCGGCGGGACCCCCAGTCGGGCGAGGAGTGGATGGCTCCCCGCACCTACTACCCCCGGTTCCGGTGGTCCCCGCGCGTCCGTGACGCCGTGGTCACCGGAGACGTCCTGCCCACTCTCAAGAAACGGGGGCAGGGCCAAGCCTGATCAGAAGTTCCGGAGCCGCCGTTCCATGGTCCAAAAGACCATGGGACGGCGGCTTTTCTTTTGTTCAATTCGAGAGCATCTTTGGCATATAACCCAGCCGTGCCCAAGGGGGTGCCCGGTGCACGGGACGGACGAAACGATCTATGCATCGATCAAGACCGATTGGCACGGTGACGCACTCTGTGGGGGCGCCGCCGACTATTTGTTCTTTCCCGCCGAAGAAACGGAGGCCCGCCTGACCAAGGTCCGGTCTCTTTTCTGTGATCTCTGTCCCGTCAAGGCGAAGTGCCTCAACAGCGCACTGATCAACCAAGACACCGGCTTCTGGGGTGGCACGTCCACGGCCACACGCCGCGCCATGTCGCGCACCCGGCACCGGGCCAAGTGCCCGGCGTGCGGAAGCAAATCAATGATCGAGACCGTGGGGGACACCCCCTATCAGGTCTGCATTGCGTGCGCCGTCTCCTGGCGCGTTGATCTTCGCTTGGAGGCGGCATCGTGACCATGTCCCTGAATGATCTCAATGGACACATCGCCCGGGTAAGAGAAGATCTTGAAGTGAAGAAGGCGTGTCTGGAGCGGATGATCTTCACTGACCCGGTCACCGGCGCCGCCCTCGGGTACGAGATCGACTGCCTGGAACCGCGTCTCCGAGAGCTGGAGCGCCAGGCCCTCCGGATGACCAAGGAGCGCGAGGCGCACGCCGACAGCGGCACCGGGCCCATTCCCGTGGTGGCGCTCTAACCGACGACCGGGTGCCCGGTCGCGAGGTCGATCACAGCGGTCGCCCGGTCCCCGCGCCGCTCAAGATCGTAGGCTCCGTGCCACGCCTCCAGCCAGCGCCACGAGTTCGCCTCCAGCCGGTACTTCTCCGCGATCAGCCGGGCGCCCTCCGCCCGTTCTGCTCGAAGAGCAGATGAGTTCTTGAGCCTCTTGAGTTCGTTGAACCACCGGCGGGGTGTGTCGGCCAGCGCGCCGATCACGTACCCCTCCTTCAGGCCCTCCTTGTACCACCGGGTGTACTCCGCCCGGGGTGATGCCACCCACGGCACCCGCAACGCGGACAGCTCCAGCGGCTTGAGCCACGACTTGCACCGGTTGAACTTCGTGTCGGCCAGGGGAGCCACGCCGATCCCGAGACGCGCGACCGCCTCCGGCCACGCCATGAGGTCGATCACCTCGTCGTAGCCGGACGGGTCGGAGACAAGACCGAATGCGTACCCGCACCCGGTTGCATCACCCACGACCTGAAACTCCCGTGGCTGGCCGAGCAGACGTGCCAATGCCCCTCCCATGGCCGACGGGTCGTCCGGGTGGGAGACGAGAGCGGCGGGCCACCCGATCAGCTCACTGTCGGCATGATCCACGTCGTAGTAGTGGGAGGGCAGGTGGTTGTAGATCACCCGGCCGTTCCCGGCGCGGCCGTAGACGTCGAGGAGGGCCGGGGTGGATACGGTGACCACGGTCGACTCACGGGCGGCCGTGACGAGGTGGTGCCAGGAGTTGCGCGAGTACTCGCCGGTGGTCCGGTCGATCCGCCATTCGTTCCGGGGGTGGTACCCGTTGTAAGCCGGATTGCTCGGGTGGATCGACGTGAGGTCGTCGTCCACGTCGAGGACGACCGCGATCCCTTTCCGGCGCATGATCGGGATCGCCTCGGCCATGAACTGATGGGTGATCCGCTGGAGCACGATGACGTCCGTCTCAAGATCGAGAACGTCCTCGGTGCGCGCGTCTCTGTCCCGGCGCTGATTGAGCCTCTTGATCCCGGACGTCTGGAGGCGGATGTCCCGCTTGTCCGGCGGTTTGAGATCAATGTCATGCCCTTGCCGCTTCAGCTCCTCGGCCGCCCAGATGAGGCGGAAAAATCCACACCCGCCGCTGTCCGCCGGATAGACAGTGATCTTCACTCAGGGTCCTTCGCCTTCACCTGGGTCCGCGCCGCTCCAGCATGGGCCGTCACGCCGCCTGCTTTGGTCGCTGGCTTGCGAGCAGGACCCTTCCGAGGCGGGGGTACCTCCCCCTCCCCCTCGGGCCCGGAGACGGGCAGCTGTGGGTTTTGGATCTCTGAGTACGGCGGAGGGGCGGGCTGGGCGGAATTCTCGACCGCCGCCGTGATCGAATCGAACACCCGGACCTCGGGCTCATCGGACATGATCAGACTCCCTGCTCGGACGTGACGATGAACTTGATCGTCTTGATCTTCTCCGCAACCGCGTCCGAGACGCCGGAGAGGTCGAGGCCGTCGAGGACGGTCTTGATCGCGTCGAGCTTGAGCCCGGCCGCAGAGATCCCCGTTCCGTTCGCCCTCGCCTGCGCGAGGACCGCCGCGAGGGCCTGCTCGGCATGCGCCGCGTAGTACCCGAGACCGTGCGCCTTGTTGTCCACCAGCGACGTCGCCAGGAACAGATCCTTGATCCACGCCTTGTCGTCCGCACTGAGTGCCATGTCGTCTCCTCCGGCCCATGTGAGCATGTCTGCCCGGCCTGCGAATTGTGCCACGTCGTGATCGAGGTTCCCGGACGTGGAGTACTGGTGGACCAGCCACGGGGATTTGATCCCCGGAGACCCGGCAGGGATCCCGCCGGTGGCGATCCACAGACCGTCCCCGGCGAAGGACGTCCGGTCCCGGTTCAGCCAGAAGTCCTTGTTGCAGTACAAGATCACCTTGTGGCCGGGTGCGCGTCCCTGCACGTACGAGATCCACGCGTCCTTCTGCGCGTTCGTGACCCCGGTGTCCTCCCAGTCGAACGCGAGAACGTCGCCGGGGGCGAGGTTGATCTGCGAGAGGAAGTGATCGGCCTGGGAAACCATGTCTCCGGGACGGGCGAAGTGGTAGAAACCCACAACCAGGCCGTGATCACGGGCCCACTGCCGCTGGCTGACCCACTTCGTGTTGTACCCCTGACCGGCCGTCGTCGACATGCCCTCGGTGATCTTGATGATCGCGAAGTCGACCGGGTGGTTGTCGGACGGGGTGACGAGGGGGAAGTTGATCGGCTGGTACGCACTGACGTCCACGCCATAGATCATCTGGGGGCTCCATTCCGCGCCCTGGAAGTACGGGGCCGACCATCCGAGATAGGGAAGGCCCCACCGGGAGGCGATCGTACCGGCGGAGACACGGGAGACCGTCCCGGGGCCGCCTATGTCGATCGACCACACGCTCCCCGTTCCGTCCGCTATGGCCACGTGGCCGTGTCCGGCCGACCCGCCACCCCAGAACACCAGGGCACCCGCCGGAGCCTCTGTGCTGGCCGCGTGCTTGATGCTGGAGGGTGTTTCGGCCCATTGGGTCACCGCGTCCCGGTAGCCGGAGAAGCCGTAGCCGTACATCGCCGCGCAGAACTGGCCGCACATGCCGACTTCCCACGAGTCGGTGACCGCGCAGTTGACGAGAGCTTCGATCACTGAGGAAACAGACATGATCTCCCCCTAGAACGGGATCACCACCATCCGGCGCGAGGTGAAATGGCCGGTGCCGGACGTGGACACCCGGTACTTCATGGTGAAGGTGTTCAGCCCCTCGGTGAGATCGAGACCGAAGGTGGCGCCGGAGCGCCAGGAGTCGGGGTCGGTGACGTGGTTCTGGATCGAGTGGGTGTCATCCGCCTGTATGTCCGTCGCGCCGGAGACCTCCACACTGATCCATGCGGCCGTGCCGCCGGACGTGCGCGGAGCGCCGTAGATCGCAACGAGGGCCTTCTGCCCTGTGAACGCGGTGATGCTCGGGCCCGGTACCACCGGCGACCCGGCTGCGAGTGTCTCGGGATCCGAGTAGGACGTCTCTGCGGTGACCACTTCGGCCGCGTCGTTGACCACCTGGGGGACCCGTTCGGAGAGCCGGTGCAGAGACGTCACCACGCTGTAGCCGCTCGTGGTCAACGCCTTCGACGTCTCGGACTCGTTCAGGTTGTCCCGGATGAACGTGTTCCACTGAGCCGCCGTCCACACGGAACCGGCCACGGCCGTCATGGGAGAACTCCACGCCATGACCCACTCCTCTCAGAACGGCCATGCGGCGAGCCGCCGCTGACTGAAGTAGCCGGTACCGGCCGTCGACACCCGGTACTTGGCGGTGATCGTATTCGACCCCTTGGTCAGGCCGTCGAACACGAACCCGGCGCCGTTCCGGTCTCCGTCCGTGCCCTGGAACTGGATCGCCCAGGTGTCGTCTGCGGAGATCGACGAATCACCGGTGATCGCGAAGGACATCCATGCGGCCGTGCCGTTCGTGTTGTACTGATTACAGAAGATCCAAATGGCGATGACCGATCCTGACTGCACCGTCAACGACGGACCCGCCCCGGCGTCGAGATCCGTGTAGGAGGTCGAGGTGGTGGTCGATCCGGCAGTGGTCGCCGACCATGCGGGAGTGCGCTGCTCCACCGTGTTGGGCCCGGCGCCCGCGATGATGCTCCCGGGGACGGTCGCCTTCGCCACCCCCAGTTCGATCATGTTGTCCCGCACGTACGTGTTGTAGTCGGCGGAGAAGAACACCGCGCCCGCCACGGCGGTCATGGGTGCCGTCCATGCCATGGCTGCCTCCTAGAAAGGGATCACGCCGATACGACGGGCGGAGAAGGTGCCGGTACCGGCGGTGACCCGGTATCGCATCGTGAAGGTGTTCGATCCGGCGTTGAGCGATTCAAGGAACGTCGCTCCCCACCGCATACCGGCGGCCGACGAATGGTTCACCGACCGGGTGTCATCGGCCGCGCGGGTGGTCGCACCGGAGATGTCATAGGCGCACCAAGTCCGGTTGCCACCGGCAGAGTTGTTCAGGTTCGAGTAGAGCAGCACCAGGGCCAGGACTCCGGTGGTCACCGTAACCGAGGTGGTCACCGTGTCGGCCAGGTTGCCGTACGTCGTGCTGGTGGTGGTGCTGGCTCCGGTCGCGTTGTTCTGCGTGGGGAAGCGCTCCGCCAGCGTGTTGACCCCGCTGTGCGGGAACCATGAACTGACCGAGGTGGCAATGGCAGGGGCCGTCTGATTGAGGTTGTCGCGCACGAACGTGTTGAAGTCGGCCGCCAGTACCGAGGCACCGGCGACCGCCGTCATGGGAGCTGTCCACGCCACGTCATGCCCCCGTAACCGGGATGACCCCGACGCCTGTGACCGGGACCGTGTCCCAGTCGACCGGACGGACCGGAAGAGGACCTGGGGACCACGGAGACGAACGCATGGCGTTGACCGCAGCCAGAAGCTCTGTGTCCGTGATCACACCCTTGTCCACCAGGGCTTTGATCAAGACGCTCTGCACCGCGAGAATGGACAGCAGCTCAGCCCGGGACGCTTTCGGCTCCTGGGTGATGTCCACCCCGAACCGCTCCGCGACGTCCCAGGCAGCGTCTCTCATGATCTTCACGTACTGCGGGATGGTGGGCATGATCAGATCCTCAGAACGGCAGCACGATCAGATCGCGCTGGGTGAAGGTCCCGGTGCTGGCGCTGGCCACCTTGTATTTCGCGGTGAAGATGTTCGACCCTGCGTTCAAGCCGGTCACCCGGAACGCGGCCCCGATCCTGACCCGGTTCGCCGCCGTGACCCCGGCGATGTTGACCGCGCTGGCGTCGGCCGCCGCCTGGGACGACGCACCCGAGACGGCGAAGCTCATGAACGTCCCGATGTTGGCCGTGTTGTTGTCGATGCCTGACTTGATAAAGACCATGGCTGCCACTCCGGTCGTGACGGTCGCGGCCGGGCCGACCGTCGCAAGATCCGCGTAGCTGGTGCTGGTGGTCGTCTCGGACGTGGCCACCGTGGCGGAGGTGGGGGTCCGCGCGGCAATGGCATTGGCACCCGTGGCCACGAAAAACTGCCCGGCGGCCGTGGCCTTCGCCGGGGCGGTTTCGTTCAGGTTGTCCCGGACGTACTGATTGAACTGAGCGGCGGAGAACGTTGATCCCGCCACTGCCGTCATGGGTGCCGACCACGTCATGGCTTACCTCACTCCGTGCTCTTCGTTCTCGGCCAGGAGGTCGGCCGGAGACTGACCGTGCGGGATGTTGAACTTCAGAGCCACCGGGTGATCTTGGGGGTACCAGTTCCTGTTCCGGGGGATCGGCCGGAGCATGAGGATGCGCATGATCTCGTGTTCCTGGCGGGGCCAGACGATCTTTTCGCAGGAGTACCCGCAATAGGAGCAGAGGTAGAACGGGCGCCTCTGGTCCCGGGGTCCGCCCATTCGCGACTGGGTGAACAGATATTCCACGTTGTTGCAGCCGCGCGGGCAGTCGGCCACCCATTCGCCCTCGTACACGTACGCCCATGCAACCTGCGGCCGGGCCGGTTCTTCCGGCACGACCGGCTGGGGCAGGGGTGTGATGTTGGGCATCGTTTCTCCTCACGTCCCGAACTGTGACGAGTCGAACGCGGACTGATCGAACCGGAACACAGTGAATGGGTTGTCTGATTGGATTGGATCGAAGATACCCTGATCGAACCCCGCGCCCCGGACGTCGAACCGGAAGGGGTTGGCCGACTGCACCCCCGCCTTCTCGCACCCGAAGATGACTGCATGCACCGGCGGCCGTCCCGGCACGTTCACCCGCTGAATCTGATGGGTGATCTTCTCGATGAAAAAGTCGTCGTCGAGACCCATCTCTCCGTTGAGGATGTGGATCCGGTCTCCGACCGTCCGGGACACCACCTGGAGGAAGTGGACCGGGTCCTCCGTCACGACCCGCAGATCGACCGTGGGGCGCCTCTGCGCGTACCGCAGGAGAATGGCTCCGGCGATCGCTTCGGCATCGTTGGCGTTCGCCCACGGTGCCTGGTCCGGGTAGTCCCGTTCTCCGTGGATGGAGATCGAGCCGGAGTCCTCCCGGTGCACCTTGATCGTGTTCCGGACCGGGATCGCGAACGCGCGGAGCTGGAAGTTCTGAAGAGACACCGCTCCGCCCGTGGCCAGAACGGTGATCGTCAGTGATGCGCCGGACGTCCGGCTGATGCTGATCACTTCTGTGCCGGGTCCCGACTTCAGGTAGTCCGTGCCGCTCACCGGCAGCACCGCTCCGATGAACGGGTCCGACCCCGAAATATCGATCGAGGCGCTCTGCCCGCTGGACAGGTTCACCGTGTCGTCCGACGTCCACACCACGGAGAGGTCGGTGTCCGCCGTCCTCTCCGACACGTCGAACGTGACCGAGTTGACGATGTCTCTCCACCCGTGCTGGTACGTGAACGGGGCGGTGAAGTGCAGACCGGCAGGGGGAGCCACGGCGCAGTCGAACACGGCCGACTGGGCGAACGTCGCCTGAGACGTGGTCGACGAGGAGTTCTGGATCCGGTGGTGCCGGTCGTGGAAGACGAATGTGCCGTCCGGCGCCACGTAGGCGATCGACGGGGCCCCCTCCGATTTGACCAGGTCACTGATCGCGTCGAACGCGCTCTGCCCCTCTGCCCACCAGTACCTCACGAAAGTGGCACCGAGATCGATCTGCCGACCGGCCGTCCAGCCCACCGCGTCCAAGATCACATCGATCAGATCGCCGGTGCGCATCTCCTCGTACACCGGCGTGCTCAGCTTGACGTTGGAGAGATCGTTCAGCGCGTCCAGGAACGTGAAATCGACGGACCGGTCCGCCATGTCCGCCTTGACGTTGAAGTCGTCGATTCGGCCACGGAAGAGGGGGAAGACGGACCCGCCCCACGTGACCTGAGCGCGGAACGGACGGGCCGGTTCAAGGTTGCCGTACAGGACGGACGAGACCCACTCCGGGGAGTACTTCCGGGACACGTTGATCAATGAGAGCGCGGCGCTGCCGACAGCCGCCGGGTTCAACTGCCGGTCCTGGTCCCGGCCGTACGTGATCGAGATGTCACTGATCACTTCGTTGGTCGCGTCGTCCACCCCGCCGGTGCCCATGATCCCGAGCATCAGCATGGCGTTCGAGGTGGTGAAGTTCCCGTCGTTGTTCCAGTCGATCGCGAACTCGTACATGGGCAGGCCGCCGGTACCGCAGAGATCCCACGGGCCGGACGTGCCGGACGAGGACGCCTGCTTGGCCTGGAACGAGATCGACGCCACTCCTGCGATCGCCGTCACCGCGTTCGCCGCGTTCGCGGGCTTGAGCGCGAGGGTGATGCCGACGGAACCGTACGTGACGGTATTGGAGGCGGTCGTCGTCCTCTGTGTCTGGAGACCGGCAGTCAGGGCGAGGTTCGAGTCGTACAGCGCCACGGAGGGAGAGGACGGGTTGGTCATGCCCTCGTTCACCCGGGCCACGTCCGTGCCGACCGAGTCGGTGAAGGTCAGGTTCGTGTTGTCCGAGACGACTCCCCGGACGGACAGCAGCCAGTCGTTCGGGGCCACGGTGGTCACCTGCGGGTGCGCGAACGCGGCGGCCGTCGAGGTGGTGTTTCCCCCGGAGACGATCTCCACCGGTGAGGACTGGTCCGCCCCGGTGTAGGCCGCGATGAACCCGAGAACGTACGGGTCTCCGCCCGGCCAGGACCCGGTGTTGAACGTCATCGACTGCGACGAGCCAAGGGTGCCGTCGTCGATCCGGTGATAGAGGTGGACGTGCGGCCGACCGGCGTACGGCGAGGACGTGGACGTACCGGCCGAGAAGTGCCCGAGCAGAGTCCAGCCGGAGGGAGTGGCCGCCGGACCGGTGTTGTCGTCCGTGACGACTACCCAGAGGAGCCAGTCGGTCGAGACATGGCCGAGCGGCATGCCGAACGACTGCGGGGAGCCGGAGGCCGACACGTCCGCCTTGGTCCGAGTGCCGACGGAGCGGAACCCGATCGCCACGATCTAGAACCTCCCCTTGCGCTTGAGCTGGTCGATCGAAACCACGAGCCAGTTCTCCACCTCGTGCTTCGAACCGATCACCCCGTGGTTGTGCAGGTGGAGTTCCTTGACGGTGACTCCCCCGTCCGCTCCGGCTGGGGAGAGACGGCTCACGAGACGCTCGAACGCGGCCGTCTGGCGTGGCGAGAGGATCCGCTCCGGCTGGTTCGTCCCCTTGAAGATCGTCCCCGCGCGCCGCGCAAGACCGCCCAGGTCGTATCCGCCGGGACGGTTCAGGGCGGAGAGGGAGCCGTAACGGTGCAGTGCGTAGTTGAGACCGGCGTAGGTGTTGGCCGTCGGGTTGACGGACACGCCGTACATGAACGGGCCCACACCCCGGTAGCGACCGGCGTAGGCACGGAAGGTCCCGGCGATCACCTGCATGAGGCCGACCGAGGGGTGACCGGCTTTCCAGTTGGAGTCCCACCGGTTGACCACCGTGGGGTTACCGCCCGACTCCTGGTTCATCCGGCGCAGGACCGTGGCCGTCCACCCCAGGGACTCGTGAAGCTGTCCGAGGACGGAATGGACCATGCCGGTCCAGCGCTTCACCCCGCCGCCGACACCCGCGCCGACGTTCGTGACGGCCGCGTACTGCGCCTTGAACTGCTTGATCAGGGCGGGGAGGGCGGACCGCATCAGGCTTCCGAACGCGGTGTTGGTCCCGGAGAGGATCGAGCCGTAGCCGGGCGCCTTCGTATTTGCGTCGACCGCACCGCCGGAGGCGTATCCCTTGATCTGTCCGCCGGTCGAGTAGCCCTTGAGCATCCCCATGAGGGCGAGCTTCCGGAGGCGTTCCATGGCCTTGTGGCCGCCCACCGCCATGACCTCCCGGACGGTCCACACGTGCTCGTCCGGCATGAGGGCCGCAAGGACACTGTCCTTGCCCCTCTTCCCGAGATGACCCGGGATCTCGCCACCGGTCGCACGGGCGATACCGCCGATGTTGACCAGTCCGGCATCCTTGCCAGTCATGATCTTCATACCGACGCCGACGGTGGGGTGCCGGTCCTTGATCCCGCCGAGGGCCCGGTTCACGTCGTCTCGGAACCGGTCGAACGCGGCAGAGGCTTTCTTGAGCTTCCCGCCGACACCCGGCACCCACCCGAAGAGCTTGGTTGCCCCATGGATGATCGTTCCGAAGCCGTCGATCACATGCAGGACCATGGCCCGGACGAAGCCGATGATCAGGTCGCGCATCGACTTGCCCGCGCCCGGGATCGTGGCGTTGAACAGACGGACCAGGGGATCGATCGACGAGTGCTTCATGAGGCCGAAGAACTTGCCCACGTTGCTCTGCACGGCGCTCCACGACCCGCTCACCCTGGAGGAGAAGGTCTTCGCGCCGTCGGGGATGGTCTTTGTGAACAGGTTGATGATCGGCTTGCCGATGTGGTCACCGAGGAACTTGGTCACGGTGAGGGCGATCTTCAACATTCCCTGGAACAGGCCCTTGATCAGATCGACGCCGAGCGCAGCCATGACCGTGGACGGGGACTGGATCCCGAACACGGCCTTGAAGTAGCTCGTGATCCCATGCCACACACTCTTTGCCCAGTCCGGAACGGTCTTGGTGAAGAAGTTGGCCGCGCCGTGGAACAAACCCTTGATCAGATCCTCTCCGACGTGGAGAAGGGCCACCTGAGCGTTGTTCAGGGACTTGGCGGCATCCGGCAGGATGTGGGTGAAGAATTTCGCGATGTTCTGGCCGAGGACCACGAACCAATGGCCCACGATGCCAGGCAACGACGAGAAGAAATGGCCCAGTTCACCGGGGAGCTTGGAGAAGAACGACCCGAGATCCTTGCCCAGTTGGACAGCGAAATTGATCACAGCATGGAAGGCGATCATCGCTCCCTTGCTGATCAAGTCCCAGTGCTTGTAGATCTGATACGCGGCTGCCGCAATGGGCCCGAGAAGGATCGAGAGGAGCAGGGGCCAGTTGTGCTTGATCCAATCGATCGTGGCACTGAACGCGTGCTTCACGCCCTGCCAGTGCCGCACGATCATGGCCACGGCCAGACCGATACCCAAGGTCATGATCGTGAAGGTGATCAGTTGCCAGTTCTTCTTGAACCACGAGACGAACCCGGTGAAGATCTTTTTTACGAAACCCCAGGTCGCCTTCCACACCGTCTGGAAAAACTGGGTCTTGGTCGCCACGTAGACGATGCCAGCCACCAGAGCGGCAATGGCCAGAACGATCAACCCGATCGGGTTCGCGTCCATGGCCGCGTTCCACGCCCACTGCGCGGCCGTGGCGATGCCGGTCGCAATGGCCTGCGCCTTCTGGATCACCCACAGAACGGCGAGCTGTGCGCGCATGACCGCCAGCGACTCGGTCTGTGCCATGGTCGCCACGTTCCACGCGAACATGACGGTCCTGGCAATGCCGGTGATCACGGCCCATGCCTTGGTCGCGATATACGCGGCCGAGAGAATCCCGACCAGGGAGAGCATGCCCGCCACCAGGAGCATGGTGACCGTTTTGTGCTCGGTGAAGAGCCTCACGATCGCAGTGACCACCGGGATCAGCTTGGTCCCGATGGTGATCATCAGCACCTGGAGGCGCTGCTTGGCCATGTCGAGTTGGACGTTGAGGAGCTTCTGTGTCGTCTTCCACCCCTCGACGTCCTTCGAGCTGTGGTGGAACGACTCGCCGACCTTGCCGACCCTCTCTTTGAACCCGTCGAACGACTCGCCGGACAGTTGGAGGATCGTGTTGAGACCGATTGCGCCGCCGGACATTTTCTTGAGCGCGTCGGTGTAGGTCTTGGCGGCCGGGCCGCCGCTCTTCAGCTCACGGGAGAAGCCGTGAGACCGGTTGACCAGGGTGTTGAAGCCCCTCAGCATGGGGGCGATGTTGACCGGCGCTCCCTTGATCGTCGCGTTCCATTGGTCCGCATCGATCTTCCCGTCCATGAACGCCTTCGCCGTCTTCTGGAACTCCGGCGGGATTTTGGACAGCATGATCCGGGCATCTTCGGCCGACTGCTTGGTCCCCTCGAACGCACTCAGGAGGATCTTGCCGCTCGGACCCATCTTGGACAGGATGGTCTTGGTCAGTAGCTCGATCGTGCCGGTCAGGCCGCGTTTTCCGAGGTTCTGCGAGACGTCCACGGAGGACAGGCCGAACCGGGCCATTTCGCGTTGCGCCACCATGTTGGGGGACGCCAGGGCACGGATGGTCGCGCCGAGTTCATGGGTGGCCTCACGGGCGGACGTGCCGTGCTGGGTGAGGGTGGCCACGGCACCGGCCACCTGTTCAAACGCGATCTTGTTGGCGGAAGCGATCGGGAGGACCGTGGACATCGCCCCGGAGAATTCCTCCATGGTGATCTTGCCCTCGCCCGCCGCAGTCTTCATGCCGTTCATGACGCGGACGGAGTCCGTGGCCTTGAGGTGATAGCTCGCCATGATCGACGTCATGGCGTTCGTGACGTCGGCCAGCTTCGCATTCTCCTCACGCGCGCCCTGCGCCGCTGCGGTGAGAACCTTGAGACCGTCCCGGCCCCTGAACCCGGCCTTCTCGATCGTGTACATGCCGTCGGTCAGGTTCTTGATCCCTGTACCGGTGTTCTGCGAGATGTTCAGGATCCCGGCCCGGACCGTGGCCAGGCCCTTGGTCGTCTCTCCGGCCGCCGTCTGGAGGACGGCCGTCTCCGCCTGGAAGTCACCGGCCATTTTGGTAGCCGCCACGGCCACCCCGAGACCGACGAGGGACGCGCCCTTGCCGACCTTGACCATGGACGCGCCGACGGTTGCGGCAGCCGCCTTGAAGCCCTGCCCCTGCGTGACCAGCTGAGTCCGGGCAACCCGCATGTCGGCCGCGAGCTGCTTCCCCCACTTCCGGAAGTCGGGCAAGATCTCGACGAGACCTCGCCCGACCACCATGGACTCAGACATTTGAAGCCTCCTCTACCCCCGGCGTAGAATCGTCAGCATGGCGAGGAAGATCAATTACAGCCCTGAAGCTCTGGAGAAGCGCCGCGCGTACAGCCGCGAGTGGCACCGAAAGAATCTTGAAAAGACGCGGGCCAGGAACGCTCAATGGCGTTGGGAGCGACGTCTCAGGATCTTGAAAGCATACGGCGGTACCTGTGTCTGCTGTGGGGAGGACAACCCCGAGTTCCTGGTTTTCGATCATGTGAATGGGGGAGGCACCGCAGAACGCCGGATCGATGGAAACGGGACGGACATCGCCGGGCGCATCGAGAAGCTCGGTTACCCGGACTGGATACAGATCTTGTGCGCGAATTGCAACATGGCTAAGGAGCGACCCCAAGGGTGTCCTCATCAGAGATCAACTCCTTAGCTCATACGTTGGCACCCATGGCGCGCATGGCCGCGAGGGAAGACTGACTAGCCTCTTCGTCGCCCGCCCACCAGGACGGTGCGCCTTCCTCGATCTCCACGTCCTCGAACCGGTTGCCGCCCGGGACCTTCCACCGGAGAACGCTCAGTTGTTGATCAAGCTCTTTCCGCGCGGCCGTCGTGTCGTAGTTCTCGTCCGGCGCCAGTCGAGCGATCATCGAAAAGTAGACGAAGTCTAGAAACTGGTCTGCTGGGAGCCCGAGGAGATCGACACCACGTCCTGCGGCCTCTCCGTTGAGTTCGCTCCACCGCCCTGGGGTGAGGGCCCATCCGATGAGGTCGGCGGAGACGCTGGGGGGCGCATCCCGTACTCCTCCATGATCCACTCGATGATCTCGTTCACCTGTGGAAGCTCGATCGGCGGCTGGCCGGTCAGGGATGCCGCGTCCGGGTTGGAGGGGTCGATCATCCGGTCCTTGAACCGCTTCATGCTGTCCGGCATGAGGACCAGTGCGAGGGACTCGGACATGAGATCGAACCCCTGCTGCGCGGTGATGTCTTCCCCGAGCTTGTCGACCTTCAAGGTGAAGTCGATCATCGTCTGAGCCGCCAGGAACGGCTTTCCACGGAAATGATCATCGTTGATCATGAACTCGACTACGCGGGGCTGCCTCGTGAAATCCTTCATGATCGGCAGATTAGCGCGCCGAGGCTCAAGATCTTTCCGGAACCCTGTATGCGCCGTCCTGCATGGGTATCCGGTTGCACAGCGTGGTAATAAGAAAAGTTACCAACACGTAGGGTGAGAAAACCTCTGGCTGCCCCGCTAACGAGATCGTTTAGGGTCCAAGGTATGAGTGGACCAGGGGTAAGATCAAAAGAGTTTTACCTGGTCAGCGCTTGATCATTTGGATCGTGCTATACACCGTAAGCCATACCACTGCATAACTCACCAGAGATGCAGACCTGCATGATCGTCAGAACTTGGACGCTTCCAGGGCCTTGAGCAGGAAGTTGTTCGGATGCTGGTTGCCCGGGTGCCGGACGAACCGATGCGGAGACGGACCGACGAAGGTGAAGTCACTGGAGTTCTTCACCTGGAACTTCAGATAGCCGCCCGCCCTCTTGGCCATGATGATGTGCGGCTTGGTCTTGTAGATCACGAACATCGTCGCCGGGTGATCACTGATCACCAGTCCGATGCCCTTGCTCGGCACGGCGCGGATCTTGGTTTTCATGGATCCCGGCGCCATGGCGCGCGCCGCCATGGCAACCCGTTCCGTCGTCTGCGCCACCAGGGCGACCGCCGACCGTTCAGCCAGCAACATCCCCTTGCGGGGGTCCACGACCACGAAATCCTGTGCCATGTGATCATCCTGCCGCGAGACCGACGTACAGGTACAGTTCGGAGCCGTCGCATGCGCCCTCGGGGCCGATCATGAGCTGTGACCGGACGAAGTAGTCCAGACCCGAGGTCATGTCGGAGTGCACCTGGCACAGTGCCACGGACACGGACCGGCGGATTTGGTTCGCGTCGATCATGTTCTGTTGGGCATGCGCCGTCAGGGCGTCAGGTGAGGGGGCGTTCTGGCTGTTGAGGGCCTGCGGAGCACACCGGGTGATCGACACAGTGATCTCCCCGATCTCGTACGCCGGGTCACAGTCCAGGCCGACCTTGGTGACCTGTTCCGTGGGGAAGGACTCCGTCGGCGAGGTCCGGGTGTACGAGACGGCGAGCTGTCCGTCACAGCAGTCGTCATGGGCGATCTGCCCCGTGGTGATCAGGTACCGGTTCACCGGCTTGACCAACCCCGCCTTGGCCGCACCCAGGATGATGTTGCAGACCTGGAACCACTTGTCGTCGCCCTTGATCTGGCTCACGTCCCGGCCCTCCGGTGGATCGTCCTATCCGGCGAGAAGATCCGGCCGCGCTGCATGATCTTTTTCGGGTTGGCGGAGATCAGGAACATGTCGACGAGATACAACCCGGTCCGGCCGTTCGAGAAGATCGACCCGATATCGGGAACGGAGACCGACACCCCCTGCCGGGTGAGCTGAGTCACTCCGGCAGGGAGGCGGCACTCCTCGCCGTTCATCGCCTTCAAGATCTCGCAGGCGAGTTCGCCCATGGCGACCTCACCCATCTTCGGAACCGGCTGGCCGTAGACCGCCGTCACCGACCACGTCCCTGCCTGGGTGTCATCCTTGGAAAGATCGTTGCACCGGGGCCAGACCTGGCCGTCCGTCCGGACAAGCAGCCGGTTGTTGTCGAGACGATAGGACCCGGTCGGCGCTGCCACCCCGTCCAGCTTGACCGTGGTGATCGACTGGACCGGGGACGGGAGGAGCACCTCGGAGATCTGCGAGCAGGAGCAGGTGCCACGGCACCCGCCGCACCCGAGAACGAACCACGGGTAGGTGGAACCGACGTAATCGGTGTACGTGGACCACGGGGCCGCGTACGTGTTCCACCAGGCATCGTCGTAGCACTCCCTCCGGCATGGCCGGAGAGTGGTCGTGCACGTCCCGTACTGGCGGCCGGAGAGGGCCCACAGGACGTAGGTGGCAGCCGTCACGGCCGCGCCGGTGGCCGTCGGCGACTCGGAGGAGACGTCACAGATCCACCTGACATTCCAATCCGCACAAGGGCCGAAGTCAGTGGTAGCCATGATCGTCCCTCAGTTCGTCGCATTGATGTTGACCTGGAACCCGATATAGGGCGCCTTGGCCGTGGCTGTTCCACCGCTCGGCCAGGAGGTCGGCATGGCGGTAGTTGCCACGCCGGTTGCCTTGTACCCGTTGGGCACGGCCGCGAGGGTCTGCGGCATGGCGCCCGTGGTGGTCGCATTGGCCATGACCCCATTGGGGCCTTCCAAGGCTCTGAAGTTGACCCCGCCTCCACCACCCCCCACGGTCACCACGAGGAAGGAGAGCCAGTAGAGACCGGGGTCCATGACGGTTTGGAAAGATCCGTTACCGCCGGTGGGCGACTGGAAGACCGCTGCCGAGGTGCCGGTCGAGATGGGGCCGGAAGCCGCCGTCGGCTCCGAGACGATCTCACTCGGATATCCGGACCAGCCAACGTCGTCATAGATCCCCCATCTGATCGTGGCGCCGGTGGCTGGAGCCGTGGCCAATTCCATGCCGATCCGATTCCAGAATTCAATGGCCTCCGTGACGATCACCGGGATCGCCCAGAGATCACCGGCTGAACCAACGGCAGTCGTCGCGGTTGTGGTCGGCTCGGGAATGTTGTCGGCGGTGTACCACAGACCGGACCGGCGAGGCTTCCGGACGGCCGACGCGCGCGGAGCCGGGACGTTGAAGTTCCTGGTCTTGTACGCGTTCGTGGGGCGCAGGTTCTTCCGGGCCGCCGCGATCGCGTCCACGATCGCGGCCGACCCGAATTCGTTCGGGTGCAGACCGTCGGAGAACAGGAACGACGCCTGCTTGTTGATCACGGAGTCGAGGTCGGCGATCTGGACCATGGAATCGAACTCCGCGACCACTGCCGTGGTGTTGGCGTTGAGGTCGACTACGTCCTGATCACGAGACGCCTCGGTGCCGGACCAGGACGGGTAGTTGGTGGTGTAGCCGGACGCGGTGAGACGGGCCGTGTTGCAGACGATGATCGGGGCCGGGTTCTGCGATTCCAGCGCCCAGAAGTCGAGCATGACCGCGCCGCCGGAGTCGAGGGTGTTCACCGTGCCCGTGATCGTCTGTCCGGCGTTGGCGGACGTGAGGCCGGTGAACCTCTTGACCACCGGGCAGTGAGACACGGCGGAGGACGGGAGGATGTTCGACGTGGAGGTGGTGCCACTCACGCCGGTCGTGCCGCCCCAGGTGACGATGCCGCCGGAGACACCGCCCGCACCGACCAACGTCACGGCCACCGTCTCACCGTTGTAGTCGGACGGGAGGGTCAGGGTGAAGTTGGCGTTCGTGGTAGCAGTGCACCAGTGGGCCGTGTCGTTCGAGGTGTAGCCGGGGGCCGAGACGGACCCGAACCCGGCGCCATACGACGTCCGGGTACCCACCTGGAAGTCATTCTCGTAGATCACCGATGCGCGCCACCGGCTGATGATCGCCCGGAAGGCGTGCTGAACGGCTGTCTTGATCTGCGTGGTGTTGCCGACCAGGCCGAGATCGTTGATCCCCCAGCAGATCATCATGGCGCCGCCGTTGGACACGTACGGGCCGCCGCGCTGCGGCTTCTTCGATCCCTTGTAGAACCGGGCGAACCCGCCGGTGGAATATCCCTCGATGCACGCCCGGGATCCGTTGACCGCCCAGTTCTGCTTGTTGAACGGCTCGGTGTCCATGGTCGCGAAGAACAGGGCATCGGCGCGGCCGGTCTGGTAGAAGGTGCCGAAGGCGTACTGCATGTACGAGTGGCCGAAGACACACCAGTAGTCGGGAATGTCGAACGGCTGGAACGGTGCGAGGGGCATGATCAGGTCTCCGTCCCGAGTGCGAAGTTCACTGTGCCGGTTCCGGAGACGGAAGCCACGATCGACACAGCGAGCTGGCAGAAGGTATCCGGGACCTCGTACCGGTCTCCGGCGTCGAGATACCAGTGGGCGTTTGAGCCGGACGTGGTCGGCGCGGTGTTGTCGTACCGGATATACACCCGGACCGTGGACGCGTTGTAGATCAGCATCCCGACCCGGTTCTCGTCGGCCGCGATCTGCGACTGGACCGCCGTGGTCGAGACCGTCCACGTGGTATTCGCCGCCGCACTGACCGTGTCGGCCTTGGCCGTCCTGATGATCTGCTGCTGGTCACCGGACCCGATTTGATGTGAGTCGATGTTCACGCCCGAGCCGGGGGTGACCGATACGCTGCTGTTGGCCATGATTCACTCCCTCAGATGCTCGGCGCCGTGCCGACCGGCAGGACGACGGTGAAGACGATGTCTACGGACGCGTACCGGTTCGTCCCGTTGCCCACCCAGAACTGAGCGCGGTAGTGACCGGCCGTGGAGAACTCGTTCCCGGTGAACGTGTACTGCGCCTTGCCGTTCGGACCGTCCGAGACCGTCGCACTGGCGCTTGTGGCCGCACCGTCTCTCTCCTGCCACTGGAACTTCGCGGTGTACCCGGTGATGTTGATCGCCGTCCCGTTCGAGTCGAGGAACTGATACACCAGCGGGGAGGGTTTCTCTCCGACGACATACGGTTCACTGATCGTTACTTTGCTCATGGCTCCCTCCCGCTGATCGTGGAGTCGGGCTCAGTTCCTGATGTTGAAGATATCGTTCCTCGACCGGAGATCGGCCCGGTCTCCCGGCCGGTGGCAGGACTGATCGGCTCCCGGCCGTACAGCTGGCCGAGCGGCTGCCGTCCCGAGATCACCGTGGGTGCTCCGCTCTGCGGGAGGACCACGGAGGCGTTGACGGCCGAGAAGGAGACGGCCGCCACGCCGGGGGCCGCCCCGAGGCCGACGCGGGGCGCCGGGACGGAGAAGGAGATGCTGGCAACGCCAGCGGTTCCGCCCGGACCGGCGAGGGCGGAACGACCGGTGAAGGCAACGGCCGCCGCGCCCGCCACCGGCGCGATCCCCACCGACGGCTGATCCCCGGAGACGGTGACCGCAGCGGTTCCCGGCAGGGCGGAGACACCGGCGGACGGAGCACGGGCGGAGAGACTCACCGTGGCTGCCCCGGCTTGCGCCCCAGCTCCCGCCGTAGGCGAGTTTCCGGTGAAGTTGATGGAACCGGTCCCGGGCAGGGCTGAAAGGCCCGCAGCGGGCGACTGAGAGGTTTGGATCATCGTTGCCGTGCCGGGCAGGGCCGAGATCCCCGCCGTCGGCGACTGGGCGGTGATCGTGATCGTCGCCACCCCGGCACCTACGGAAAGATCTCCGGTGATCAATCCGTCTGTTGCGCCGCCCCACGGGAAGACCCCCCCGTACGGGTCGTCCGGCAGGAAGAGGGGCGGGGAGGGGTCGTAGGTCCCGTCGAGTGCGATCACTGTCGGCTGGAGGGCCGCGAAGGCGACGGCCGCCGCGCCCGCGTTCGCCCCGAGACCGGTCGTGTCCTGCTGGACCGCCGTGGTGACCGCAGCGGTACCGGGGAGGGCCCCCAGGCCCACCATGGGCTGCTGACCCGTGAGCGAGACGGCTGCGGCCCCCGGGAGGGCAGTAACGCCCGCCGTTGGGGCCTGGGCGGAGAACGACACGGCCGCCGCGCCCGCGTTCACCCCGAGACCCGTGGACGCGTCCTTGGCCGCGAAGGTGATCGACGCAACGCCAGCGGCACCACCTGGACCCGCAAGGGCGTCCTTGGCGGAGAAGGTGATCGAGGACACCCCGGCCGTGGGAGCGATTCCCGCCGATGACGACTGCCCGCTGATGACGACAGCGGACGATCCGGGAAGAGCGCTCAGACCTACGACCGGGGCCTGATCAGAAATGGTAACCGAGGACGCGCCGGGGAGGGCCGCCACGCCCGCCGTCGGTCCCTGCCCGGTGATCGTCATCGCCGCCTGGCCGGGCAGGGCCGAGATCCCCGCCGTCGGCGCCAGGGCGGAGAACGAGACCGAGGCTACTCCGGCATTCACCGACACGGCCGAGACGGTGCCGGAGTCCGGCGCGCCGCCCCAGGGAGCCATGCCGCCGGTGACGTCGTCCGGGGTGAGGAGGGGATCGAGCCGGACGTCCGGATCATCGACGCCGATTCCCCGCGCACCCATGCCGCGTTCATTGGCGAGAGCCAAGAGCAGCATGGTGTTGTTGAACGTCGGGGCCTCGAACTTGATCGACGCCACTCCGGCGATCACGGTCACGTCGTGCTGCCAGTCGTCCACCCCGCCCCACGGCTTGATCCCGCTGAAGGGATCATCGCCGGGCAGGAAGAGCGGCAGCATGGGGGTGGGTTCGGCCACCAGCAATTTGAACGTGTTGACCTGGGAGATCGACTGGCTCGACGGAGAGACGGTGCCCGAATAGGTGGCGGTGCCTCCCGAGGAGATCACCTGATATCCGCTCATCCATGCGTCGTTGAACGACCCCTGCGCCTGGGACACCTGGGAGAGGTTGTTCCACGGGGAGGTGGGCCCGGTGATCGTCGGAGAACTGCCGGACACCGTGACGAAGGATCCGCCGATCAGGAGTTCGGACGGCTGGGAGACGGCCGCCGTCGTGCCGGACGTCCACGAGGTCGACCCGGCGCTCACTCCGCCGGACGTCTTGTCGAACGCGCTGGCCGCGACCAACCCGGACCACTCGTACACCGTGGCCAGGGTCGCGATCGTCCCGGAGCCGCCGGACATGGTGATAGCGACGGAGGTCTGTCCGCCCACACAGTTCAGGTCGAGCCAGGTCGCACCGATCGCCGCGTCGGATGCCGACCCGAAGGTACTGACCGAGACGAAGTTACCGGCACTGCCACCCAGGGTGATCGAGGAGACCGAGGTGGGGTTGGTCGTGGTGCCCGACGACGCGAGGATGACGATCAGGGCATTGCCCGCCGTCGTTGGCGCGTCGAGTGTGATGGTCAGCGAGCCAGAAGCGGCAGAGCCCTGTTTCGTCTGAACAAGGCCCATGATTGCCTCCGGCCAGACTGCTCCCTGGGATCAGCCGATCAGTTCGACGCCGAAGTGGTGGCAGGTCAGGGTGTTCGAAGAAGACGCCGCGCTCCACGTGGCACCCACGGTGATCTGCTTGGCCGTGGTCGTGTCGATCGTCACCGTGGCCAGGGCCGTGGCCGGAATCGGGTTGAACGTGATCGCAGACACGGACGTTCCGAGCTGCATGGTCCCGCGCCCCATGATCGTGCCGGTGGATCCGGTGGTCCGCACGCGCCCCTCGTATTCGATCTCCCATGGGACGTTCGCCACGCCGGAGCCGGTGGTGATCGCAGCGGACGCCGCCAGGGCGGTACCGGCCACCGCGCCGTAGTAGAACCCGAGAATGATCGTCGGGGTGCCCGTGGTGGACAGCACCCCGAACGCCTTCAGCCGGAGGATCTGCCCGACGTCGAGAAGGTTCGCGGGGAGAATGATCTGCGGTGCCGGGGACGCATCCGTGATCGAAGCGGTGTTCGCCACGGTGCCCGTGCCGGTGTTGAGCGGCGGGACGGGGGCGACGTAGAGAGTGCGTGCCATGATCTACTCCTCAGACCGTCGCCGTGACGATACCGGCCGCGTTAAAGACGACACTGAACGTACCGGCCGTGACCGACTGAGCACCGCCGAACCACAGGAAGCACATGCCCTGTTTGGCCACCGTGCCGCCGGAGATCGTGTTGTCGTAGATCAGGCAGCCTTCCACGGACGTCATGGTGATGGATGCCGACCCGGTGAGGTCGGCCGCGTCGAGGGTGATCGTGCCGGAACTGGCCGCGTTCGTCTTGGACGCGAGGGCCCGGCCGCCTGCCACCCATTCGGAGGAGCCGGTCTTTTCGTTACCGGTGATCCACACGCCGGTGTTGTACCCGGTGGAACCGACGGCTGCGTTGCGGTCCGGGGTGATGCCGGACGCGTAGAGGGCGCAGTTCATCGTGTCCGTGAGGTACCCGGTGTAGCTGGTCGGGGGCGTACCGCCGGAGCCGTTGAAGAGGGGGTTCTTGACCCACTCCTGGAAGACGTTGCTGGCGGACCATGCCACGTCACATCACCGCCTGAGTGATCATGCGCGCAGTCGGCGCAAGGACCGTCACATCATTGGATCCGTCCGGCCGCTCGGTGACGACCGACATGATCGGCCGTCCCCACCAGTCGTACTGGACGATCTCGTCTCCCACGTAGTCTTCTCGGACCACGGAGCGTGTCCGGGCCCCCGACCCAGCCGGGATCATGGGGGCGGTGATCCCGCCCAGGCCGGAGCAGGGGTGGTACCGGTTCGGCGTGTCCCACGGGGTCACGTCGGTGACCGGGCAGTGGGCGCATTCCCACTGCCTCGGTCCCGGGTTGAGGACGACTCCTCTCATGATCAGAGGTTCGCCGTCGGGTTGACCGCAGCCGTCGGAGGCGCCGTAGTGGTGATGTTCCACAGCCAGTGCTCGGTGCCCGCGAGGGAGATACCGGCAGGGAGCCAGGACGCGGATCCGTTCTTGGACAGCCAGCCGTTCGAGGCCACGGACACGGCGCGCGTCTCTGCCATCAGTTCGAGGGTCGACCGGGCAAGTTCGACGTTGTAGTTGTTGACCTTGGTCGCACCGACGTTCGGCCAGGCATTGTAGATGTACTGCTGCTGGCCGGTGGCCGAACACGCGCCGGACCCCGCGACCTCCTGCCAGACCTCCAGGGAGTACCGGTTGGACGACGCACCCTCGGAGAGGGCGAAGCCGTAACCGGTGGTGGGAGACCCGGTCGTGAGTTCGGTTGCCGACGCCATATATGACGCGCCGGTGACGTTGATCGAGCAGAAGTCGATGGTCAGGTTGATCCTCTTGAGGATCGGGTCGTCCTTCTGGTTGACGCACAGGGCGCCGGACGCCGTCCTCTCGAAGAACTCCACGCCGTCTTCGTACTGCGGGTCCTGCCCGATCTGCGTGAACGCTGCGTGAACGAGCTGCATACCCGAACCGGTGCCGGTGACCGGGTTGCCGCACGAGTCCAGCTTGACGATACGGAAGACGCGCCCCTTGATCGGAGCGGCATTGAACGTCGTCGTTGCCACGGTCTCAACTCCTTATGTGGGCACGCCGAGTTGTACTTGCGTTGCGTACAGGGCGCACTCGAAGCCGAGCACGTAGACCTGCTGGGCCACCATGTGGTGGGTGTTCTCCGACCGGTCGAACAGCTCATTGAGTGAGCCCATCTCGACCGACGCCTGATAACCGAACACGGCCCCGGTGCCGTAGATCCACGTGGTTCCGGCCGCCGGTGCCACCCCGGCCGGAGACGTGCCGGGGTACCCGTGGCCGACGACCACCCGGTTACCGGTGTGGGTATACAGCCCGCCGTCACGGTCCTCGACGAGATCCCAGGCAACGAACGTGGGCAGTGCCGCCGTCGGAATATGGATCACTCCGACGCCGTGGTACGCACTCGCAAGAGCGCCCTGAAGCTGCCCGAGGCCGTCGGCCACGTCCGTGGTCGCGCCGCCGGAGGCGGACATGTTGGCCACCGGCTGAAGGGTGATCGTGGAGTCGTTCGGGTCGGTCAGGGTCGCGTTCGCCGCGAGGTGCGGGAACACGGTGGTCTGCGCGACGTTGCCGGTCTTGGTCTTACCGGCGGTGCCGGACCAGAAGGCCCGTTCGAGCTGGAAGTTCCGGATCTTGGCGAGCGAGTCGTCCGCGATCGTCTGCGCGTCGGCCAGGCCGACCGGAGAACAGTCGAATTCGGCGTAGCAGGCGAAGGGGGTGGCACCCCGGTTCGTCTGCGTGATGTTGCTCGCCATGGACGCCTGCGCCGTCGGCGAACCGCCGGACCCGGTGACCGCAATGCACTCCTCGTACAGGGTGTCGCCGTTGCCGCACCGGTCGACCCACGTGATCCCGTTCTGCCAGTGGTTGTCGGCCGCCGTCGGCTTCTGCACCGCGTCCCACAGCGAGTACGGGAGCGGGGTGAAGGACGGGCCCGGTACGACGACGCGAGGTCCGGCCATGATTCACCGCCTTCCCTGAAGTCGATCGCCGGGTGGGCGGTGATCCCACCCGGCGACAAGGACGACGATGATCAGAGCTGAGCGCCTGCGGAGAGGTCGGCGGTACCGGCACCCGCTACGCCGTAGGTGATCGTGTACTTCCGGCTCTCGTGACCCACCTTGGCGATCATGTGGGTCTCTTCCGCCCAGGCAGCCGTGAAGTCGTTCTCGGCGTTGAGGACGGAGTCACGCACGACACCGAGGTCCAGGGACATGCCCTGGCCGTGGAGGAAGGTGCCGGGGGCGTAGATCAGCATGTCCGCCGTGGTCGGCCACGTGGTGAGGGTGGTCACGTTGTTGCCGAACTGGCCGGAACCGCGAACCTGGTAGTCCGAGACGAACTGAGCGCGAACACCACGGTCAGTGAAGTAGCTCCGGATCGTGCTGTCCGGCACGGAGTTCGAGCCCTCCTGGCGGGTCCTCCAGGCGAGGTCCGCCCGGATCACCGCGAGGACGTACCGGGGGAGGATGACCTCAAGGACCGCGTCGTCCGCCATGGCGAACTTGTTGCGGTAGTCGGTGGCCGCGAGTTCGACGCCGTCCAGGATCGTCTGGAAGGCAGGCTTGCCCGAACCGCCGAGACCCGAGAAGGCCGTGGACGCGGACGCCATGAGGGAGATCAGGCGCGCGTTGATCGCGTGGGCGTACGCCATGCGGAGGAGGCGGAGGAAGTTCTGCGTCTGCTCCGGGTACGCCGAGTCGGTCAGGTTGCCCGCCGTCAGCGTGATGCCGTACGCCTCAAGGCGACCGGACGTGAAGGACGAGCAGGGGACGCGGAGGGTCGGCTTGTTGACCGAGCCGGTGACGGTGAGGATGTCGTCCGTCTCGGACCACAGCCACGGGTCGGAGGTGTTCGCGAAGCTGAACGCGAAGCCACCGAAGCCGGATGCCGGGTTGGAGCCGCCCGCCTGGAAGAACACGTCTCCGATGGCGGGAGAGACCGGCCACTGGAGGCCGCCTCGGGTCACGCCGACCGTGGGGAGGTCGACGATGCCGGAGGGCTCCTCGGCGATGTTGAAGAAGTTGTAACGGATCTCGTTCGGTGCACACCAGCCACCGGCGGCCGTCAGGGCGGGGGACCCGTCCTGAGACATCATCTCGTCCATGTACTCCTGGAGGACGTACGGCGAGGTGTCCCGGTCGGCCCGGTACTTGAAGTCGTTCGCGATCGACGCGACCTTGTGGCGCGGGGCGTGGCGGCCGAGCTGAGTGACCGGGATGTCTCCGGCCATGCGGGTGAACGCGTCGCCGAGAGACTCCAGCGAGGTGAGGGCCTGGCCGGATCCGGCGGCCGTCACGCCGAGGGTGGGCTTGGGTACTTCGACCTTCGGGGCCTTCTGCTGGGTGGCACCGAGAGACGCCGGGGCCCGCTCCGTGACCTGCATGAAGTTGCCACGCCGGTCGCCGAAGAGCTTGATCATGGCGTCCGTGACGCCCTGGGCCGCCGCTGCCGCGATCGCCTTCTCGCGCTCCAGGTCGCTCTTGGCCTGCTGGACGACCGCCTCGGGGGTGCCCTCGGCCGCGCCGTTGATCGACTCGTTGATCTCGTTCATGACGCGCTCGGCCTTGAGAGCCTGGCTGGCGGCCGTCTGCTCGGCACGCACCTTCCGGGCGGACATCTCGGCCTTCACCCGAGAAAGACCGTCACGCAGTTCGTACGCGTACGAGAGGTCGGTCTCCTCGTAGTGGCCGGGGCCCTTGTCCCGGACATCGTTGAACGCTGCAAGCACGTTGTCGTGCAGCGTCTGGAGTTCGTCGTCTTCGAGCGGAATGAGATTGCCCGGGACCGTGATGCGTTCGAGCTGCTCGGGCACGATGACCTCCGGAATGAGCAGACGCTGTCGTTGATCGTTCGGGCCGCACCGTAGCACCTGATCACGAATCTTCCAAAGATCGAGTATCTTTCGAATGGCCTGGTCAAAGCACATATGAGGGCACAGAGAGGCCCCCATCGGCGAACGAGGACACGCCGACGGGGGCTCTCACGGGGCCGGACCGACCAAGATCGACCCCGGTCCGGGGGACTACTTCTGTTCCGGCTCCGCCGGGGGCTGCTGGCCGCCGACCGGAGGCGGGGGAGGGGGCGGGGGAACCTGGCCACCACAACCGCACATCGTCATTCACTCCCCTCGTTCATCTGGCGGGAAAGATCGTCCATCACGATCCTACGGGCCGTCTGGAGATCCATGTCGACCTTCACCGGCATGTCGTGAGCGGTCGAGAGACGACCGGCCGCGACGAGAGCCTGAACCTGGCCACCGGCCACGCGCGCCTTCATGCGGGGTACCACGAACCCGCCGACGTTCCCCCCGAGAAGACCCACGAGGCGGTGCTGCCCGCCGATGCGCCGCCAGTCGCCGGAGACCTCACCGGCCGCGCGGAGTTCGTGGACCAGGGCGGGATCGGCGCCGGGCCGGATCGCACCGGCAACCCAAATGCCGATCCTGTCTGCACCCACGTGGACGTCGGCGATCGCGTTCCCGGTGTTCTCGTAGTGCTCCTTCGCCGGTCCGGCCGCCACGTAGAGGTCGGCGTGGTTGGTCGTGACGGTGATCTGCCCAACCGTGATCACCTTGCCGTTGTCGGCGATCAATTCGCCGGTGAGGAAGTACGGGAAGTCGTCCTCGCGCGGCGGCTGGGTGCACACGTCCATGAACCCGATGTGACACGCACCCCACTGCGCGGCATGGCCGAACACCCGGCCGTCCTCGGTGACGTGGATCGTGGTCGGCTGGGTGAGCTGAGGGTTCTCGAACCATTCCGCCGGGGGCCGCCATTCAGGGCCGCCATGGGCGAGAAGGGCGGATCCGAGACGATCCGGCTTGGGCCGGATCAGCTTCCGCTCGATCTCCCGTTCCCGCTCGGTCATCTCGTCCGCCGACGGAGCGCCACCGGCGACGATCGCGCCGGTGTCGTCCATGAGGGCGATGTACGCCTCCTTGAAGGCGGGGATGTCACAGAGGGTCGCCGCGCGGATCCGGCCACCGTGATACACCACCTTCTCGGGTGCCATGAACAGGGCCGCGAGGATGTCCACCTCCTCGCCCTCCTCCGCCATGGCGCCCTCCGGCCACACGAACTCCACGTCCGCCTGGCCGATCGAGTCGGCGTCGATCGACACACCCCTGAGGAACTTCTGCTCCACCCGCCGGTGCGCCTCCGCCCCGTCGTCGGACCCGAGGTCGAACACGCCCTGACCCATGATCATGTTTCCGTCACGCCAGATCTTGTCGATCCGTCCGACGGTGACCGCCGTGGTGTGCGGCTCCCCGCCGTGGCTGTCTTCCTTGTTCCAGCGGAGGAGCACCTCGCCGGGCTCGATCGGGTCGGCCCACGTGAGAGCACCGGCGGCGAACTCCCGGCCGTCTCCCGTCACCTGGTCCTCCACCGCCAGGACGCCCTTCCAGGGCGCCGTCTCGCCTGTGGCCTTCATCGGTCCGCACTCGCCGGTCGCCGGGTCCTTCATCATGTTCGGAGGGCATCCGGTGTCCTCGAACGTCTCCACCGGCGCACCCCAGATGATCAGGTCGTAATCGTCCTCCAGCGCGAGCGCTGCCACTTCTTCGTTCGTGGCCTTCAGGTTCGACGGGACCGGCTTCCCGATCTTGTTGTAATGCCCACGGAGGTGGGACTTGGCGCGCGCCACGGCCGCCGGATCGTGGCCCGACAGAGACGAGATACGACCGGCAGCGGCCGACAGACCGTCCTCGTTGAGGGCCCCGCCGGGTTCGTGGTGGGGGAGGAAGCACCGCTCCTTCGGGGTGCCGGACCCGGAGTCGCAGGCCGCGCACGCCTTCTGATACTGCTCCGGCGTGAACCGGGACGCGGACCCGTCCCAGGCGAGGTTGACGATCTCGGTGATCGAGAGATGCGCTTCGGAGGACATGTTCTCGTCGCAGTCCTCGCCCTCGCAGTCGTCCGTGGCGAGGGTCTCACTCTCGTACTGATCGTTTTCCTTGAGCCGCTTGTCCTTCTTGGTCCCCGGGTTCGGCTTTCCGCCGAGGTTCTCGGTCACGGTGGCCATGCCTACCTCCTGGGCTGCACTTCCTACCTCCGCTGATCCCCAAACGGCGATCATCGTACCCCTGCACCGGCCGCCGCCCGCGCAGTTGACGTATCCACCGGCTCCCGCCGGGTACGCCTCGGCCGCCTGCGCGAGCGACGTGAACTCGGTCCCGTCGATCGTCCGGCATGCCGCGCATGTGTTCTTGTCGAGCACCTCGGAGGCCATGTAGACCCCGGGCGGAGCGACGTTGAGGACCGCCATGCGACCGGTGTTCTGCGCCGATGACATGGCGGAGGAGATGAAGTCTCGCGGGGTGCGGGTGGAGAGATCTTTCAAGCCCTCGTCGACCTTCGCCGCGACGTCCTTCCCGGACCTGCCGCCGGTGACGAACGTCAGGGCCCGCCGACCGGCGCTCTGCACCAGCCCGAGGCCCAACGCGCGGGCCGTGACCCGGGCGACCGACTTGATGACGTCCGCCCCGGAGCTGGCCAGCAACGCCCCGCTGAGGTCCCATTCCGGGACCTTCACCCCCTGGCTCTCCGCCTCGCGTTGCATCTCCTTCCCCGCCTTGACCGCGTACCGGGTCATGTGGTCGGCGAGAAGGGCCGCCATGTGGTCCGTGTCGACGTGGAGCTGATCAAGAGACGCGAGGTTGTCGGTGTCGACCGCCTTGGTGATCTGCTCTCGGATCTCCGCCCTCTGTTCCGCCTCAGCGATCACGTAGTCGTGCAAAGCGGATCCGACCGCATCGTCCCACTGCTTGTCGATCATGGCGAAGTCGGCGCGCGAGGCGATCTCGAAGTCGGTGAGCTTCCGTCGGAGCTGTCCGGCCGCCGTCATGGACCCGGTCAGGAGGATGTCCGTGTCCTGATCCCCGAACGAGACGCGGACCCGGTCGAACGTCACCGGCCCGAGGCGCTTCTCCAGTTCCTTGATCAAGGTGAGGTCGTCCGAGTACTCCGCACAGATGTGCGCGACCCACGGGCAATGCTGCGCCGGGATCGTCACGCCGACGGGGGCCGCGACGAACACCGCTTCGCACGCCACGTCGTGGTATGCCTCCAGGGGCGGGGTGCCGTCCGGCGGAGCCTGGTCACCGACGGACCATACCCAGGACGGGGTGTCTCCGTCGCCGTTCCAGTGCGCGGCACCGAAGATCTTCGCGGTGATCGGCGGGAACTCGGAGATCATCAGCATGAGGGCACCGATGATCTCCTGTTGCGCCGCCGGGGAGTAGGCGGATCCGTCGTCCCCGAGATACATCAAGGTGAGGTGGAGTTCTTCCGGCGCTTCCCCGCCCTTGACCGCGAGACGGGCCGCGTCCTCCGCCGTCGGCATGAGGGCGATCATGCCGCCGTTCAGGTGATCATTAGCCACTGGTGACCACCTTCCGGCCGGGCCTCTTGAGGATGGTCGTCTCCGTGGTGATCCATCCGGACGTGTCGAGCCACGGCACACCGGCACCGATGATCAGACGTCCGAACGGGTCGAGCTTCGCCTCATACGATCCGGTGGAGAGCTGGGTGATCAACGCTTCCTCGGCCGCGTGGGTGAACGGGCACCCGTAGGCGTTCTCGGAGCACAGGGGCGGATGGAGGAGGACCGGGCCGCGCGTGCCGGAGAACCGGACCGCGTGGAGAGTCCTCGCCTGCTTCAGGGCATGTTCGAGCTGTGCCGCTGTCTTGGCCGGTTCCGCCGGGGGCTTCGTCGGCGGAGACGGGACCTTCCCCTCGTTCGGCGGACCGGTCTCCTCCCCTGTCGTCTTCTCCGGCGGGGGTCCCTGGCCGGGTGGAGCACCCGGGGCGCCGCCGGTCGGCGCGGCCGGTGCCACCGGCTCGGTGAAGATCCCCGCCTTGGTGAGGGCCTCGAACGCCTCGCCGACCATGGCCGGGTTGGTCTGTGTCCGGACCAGGGCCTTGAGCATCTGGATCTTGAGAATGTCGCCCTCGGGTGCGTCGTCCTCGTCGAAACCGGTCTCCCGGCGCAGGGCCTCGCCGTCGATCTCGTGACGGTCGTACGCCTGAATCGCGTTCTCGGACCGGTCCGGCCGGATCGCCAGTTCGGACAGGTCGTACCACACGACCCATTGCCCGACGTCCTTCTCCCCGGATGCCGCAAGGCGCGGCTGGAGATACCCGACGGTGAGGCAGTGGGCGATCAACTCGGCCATGGGGGCGATGTGGGTCTTGAGGGCCGCCTCGTCGAGGTTCCATGCCGTCCAGTGGTTCACCGCGCCCCGGCCGGTCATGATCTCAGCCGGGATGTCCAGCTTGTTGGCGAGACGCTCGATCACGGAGTTGCGCCGGTCGATGACCTTCTCGTCGATCCTGACTGTGAAGTCGATGTGGCGGATCTTCTCCGCGACCTCGGCCGGGACACGGATCAAGAGGGGGACGATCGCGGACGCATGGCCCGGCTCCCGGATCGACTCGGCCGCGATCTCCACGAACTCCAGAGACAACGCGTCAGGCTCGTCGGCGAACTCCTCACGGACCGGGAACGACGCCTCCTCCGGCAGGATCAGGAGTCCAGCCATGGCGAGACGCGAGAGGTATTCGGCCGTGATGTGCCGGTTGACCAGCTCCAGTTCCCGCATGATCGGACGGGCAGAACGGGCCGGGGAATCGGCGACGTGGTAGTAGCGCGGGTGTGGACGCCAGACCCGGACCACGAGGGAGTTCTCGGGGAGGGGGACCCATCGGACGTTGGGGATGCGGTCGCCGACCACCTCGAAGTGGCTGCCGGTGGCGCGGACCTCCTCATTGCTCCGGACCATCCAAGAGAACGACTTCTCCGTGAGCTGCTCGCCGACGAGGTATCCCTCGCCCGGGACGGAGAGCTGAGTGGTCAGACCCCTGATCATCTGCGCCTGGCCGCTGACGCCCCCGGCGAGGTCGCGCATGAGGGTGGCCGCAAGATCCGTCGGCTTCACATCGGAGATCGACGGTTCGTCAAGATCGACGTCGAGCTTGGCCGCGCGGAACCGGACCCGGGACATCATGGACGCCAGCCACGAGACACCGGTGTTGAACTCGCCCAGGGAGTCGTAGAACTCCCATGCCTCCCGCTGCCAGGACTCGTCGGTTTTCATCAGCGGGCCGCGCGGCTTGGCAACGATGGTTGCAGCAGCGGTCAGCGCCTCTTCCGGCGTCGATCGCCGGGCGAACGGGTTCCACGCCATGGTGATCCTCCCGGCCTTGATCGGCCACAGAGTACCGTGATCGGCGAGGAATCCCTTACGGAGTGGGCGGCTCCGGGGTCGGAGTGCCGGTGATGTACTGATCGCAGTTGAGGGCCTCGTACCCCTGCTTGATCACCACGAAGGCGTGATCATACTTCTTCGGGTCCGGGGCCGCCTTGCGTCCGGCCGCCGACTTGGAGTCGAGGAAGATCTGATACAGAGGACAGAGGGCCTTCTGCCTCTGCACCGTCTGTGCCTGGTCGAGCCGCTGCGTGAGCTGATCGATCCGGTCCGTGTTGCGCTGCATGCCGACACCGACGATGGTCAGGACCACGGTGAGAACAAGATCGATCAGGACGCTGGCAGCGGTGATGGAGATCAGCATCCGGTTCGTCCGGGCGCGCTTCGCCAGAGACACGAACTGCTTGCCACTGTCCTTGGACAGCTCGTCGACCTCCGCGATCAGCTGTTCAGCCAGAGTGATCAGTGTCGGAAGACGGTCGCTCTTCTGAAGCGGCCCGTTCTTCGGCGGCTCCGTCTTCTCGTCCGCGCTCATACTCATCCCCCTCGTGCGTTTCTTTGATCAGCATATCGGCGAAGTCGCTCAACCGCCGTGCCCGCTCTTCCAGTTCCCTGCGTAGCCTGATCGACTCCTTGACCAGCTCGTCTACCGGCGTCGGTCGCGCCATGGTCAGCTCATCCCCTCCGGCGCTGCGCGAGTGCGTCCGCAATCGCGTCAGTCGCCTTGGCGAGCGTCCCGAGATACTCAGTCCGTACTGCCTCGTTCAGGGCCCGCAGTTCTGCCTCCAGCCGGTCGGCCCGGTCCCGGTCCCGAGCCGATTGCTCAGTGATCCGGTTGAAGAGCACGCGAACTGCGAACAACGCCATGATCGCTATCGCACCGACCGCCCCGTATTGGATCAGTGCGATGCTGACGGGGTCCTGGACAGCGATCAACATGAGTGCATGATGGCACGGACCGGGGAGGCGTCCAATGTCCGAGTGTCCCGAGTGTGATCACCTCCGGGAGATCATCGACGAACGAGACCGCCGGTACCAAGAGCGTTACGAGGCGAGCGGGAAGGCGGTCGAGGCCGCGCTGCTGGCCGCGAAGGAGGCCGTCGACAAGGCCGAGATGTCCGCCGACAAGCGGTTCGAGTTGCTCAACGAACTGCGGACCGGGGTAGCGACCACTGATCAACTCGACGCCCTCGAAAAGATCGTGAACGATCTTGCCCGCCGGGTGACCCGGGCGGAGGGGCGCGGCTCGGGAATCGGCGCCGCGTACGGGTGGATCATCACAGCCGTCGGCGCGATCGTGGGGATCATGACCGTAGTGATCATCTTGACCCGGTGATGGTTATGCAAGATCCGGTTACCGCTCGGTAATATCAAGAAGACGATCAAGCGCTGACCAGGGCAAATCCCGCTCAGCAGGTCCCCTATCCACTCATACCTTGGACCCTAAACGATCTCGTTAGCGGGGCAGCCAGAGGTTTTTTCACCCTACGTATTGGTAACATGTCTTATTTTCGCGCTGGGTGACCGGATAGCCATTCATCCCGGTGCATAGACACAACGAAGCCCCGGCGGAGGGATCAAGACCGCCGGGGCCTCATGACCCGGATAGGCACTGCCCAGTGTAGATCAGGGACCGGGCAGTTTGCCATTCATGGGAGGCAGGGGTGTGTTGGCCGGGGCGAGGGTCAAAGAGGACATCTGATCCAACTCCCCCTGGATCTGCTTGATCCAAGCCTCTCCGTCAGCCTTGCTCATGACCGCCGTCACGGTGGCGTTCGGGACCCTGATCGTCAAGAGGAGAAGATCACCCTGCGGGCCCTTGTGGCGGCCGGTGAACAGCCACGCCGGAACCTGGTTCGAGACGGACGGGTGAGCCGGGTCGAACGGCGGGGGTCCTTGCGGTTCGGTCACTTGATCTTCCTCTTCTTCCTCCGGAGGATCTTGACCGCCCCGATTCCGAGGGCGATCGTTCCGAGGGCGACTACGGCCGCAGGCCAGTTGAGGTTCATGACCATTCCCTTGCTGCCAATGGAGCGGCCACGGCCCACACCGCGAACGCCATGAGCCACGGCCAGGCGAGGCCGATGACGATATCCGTCACGCCGACCACGCACGCCGAGACGTACGCCGACGCGCACCACGGGCAGGTGATCAGTTCGGCCAGCCAGTCCGGCGACCACTTCGCACGCTCGACCCAGCGGTTGCTCACCTTGTTGATCACCTGCACCTGGAAGGGGACCGAATGTTTCTCCAGGACCGGCACGCCCGGCTGCCGGACCTCCCGCCAGTCGGCGTCGGTCATGGGCCGCCACCCACCGGCGAGGCGGTCGCGGATCCACAGGACCGGCGGGAACGTGTCCTTGACCACGAGGCGCGTGAGACGGAAGGAAGCGGCCGAGAGCATCAGCCACAAGATCAGTTCTCGGAACACAGAAGATCGCTCCTCACCGTCTCGACCTTCCGCCGGGACTTCCCCACCGGCAGGATCACTCCCCGCCGGTCGCGCTCCTGCTTCAAGATCAGCATGAAAGGGAGGGGATCCCCGTTGTCGCGCCGCTGCCGGGCCGCGTTCAACGCCCTCTGCTCAGCTCCGCCCCTCGACCTGCTCACGATCCCGTTCCGTTGTAGTGGGCGATGATCTCGCCAGCGAACCTCTGCACGTCCTTGTCCTGCACACCCCGGCATTCCGGCGGCCTCGTCCCCGCCGGTGCGTCCGGGTGCTTCATGCCGTAGTCGAACTGCCGCTGCATCGCCCTCTTGCACGCCCCGAGGTCCGGACCGGACGACCCGGACCCGTGGACGAGGAAGACGACCAGGGCCACGAGGACCGCCGCGACCGAGGCCGCGACGATCCCCCATGCCCGCTTGCTCATTCCACCAGCTTCCCTGCCGGGCTGACGGCCGCCGGTACCGGGTTGGTCGAGACCTGCCGGGTAATGAACCCGGTCACGAGGGCGAGGCCGCCGAGAACGAGAGCCTGCTTGTGATCCGACCAGTTGAGACCGAAGGCCGCGAGGAGGGAGAAGAGCGCGAGGGCGACGTGCGACACGAGGGCGTTCAGGCCGTCGTGGAGCTTGACCGCGTTGTAGACGCCGAAGGCAAAGACGATCACGGCAGTGACGATGCCCTGTGCGTGCTCCGGGACCTGGATCCCGAAACCGGTGAGGACGCCGACAACACCGGCGACGAGGCCGAGCCACATCGCCTGCTCTCTGCCGAAGATCTTGGTGACACTTCCCATGGCCGGGGTTCCTTCGTGAGGTGGATTGAGCCGGACGGATCATAGCACTAGCCCATGGCGATCTTTTTCCGCGCCGCACTGGACCCGATCGACGCCGGTCCTGCCGGTGCGGTGTGCGCGAGCTTCAGGTGCCAGGCATCCCACACCATGGCATCGAGACGGTCAGGGGACCAGTCCAACTCCTCATGCCACGTGCAGAGTTGGTCCTCAAGGTCGTCAAAGACACCGGCGTGGTGCCACCGGCCGTTGTCGGTGAGGGCGGAGACGGGTTCCGCGCGGACCTTCTTTCCCCGGGTCGCGTTGACCACCCTGATCGGGATGTTGTACCCGAGGTGTTCCTGTGCGGCCCGGACGGTGGCAATGGCCATGTCGCGGCCGTAGTTCTGTTCGACGACGATATCGTCCGCCTCCCAGTCGACGGCCGCGCGCACCACGCGCTTCCCCCACCCGTCCGGCTTGAGATGGCACGTCCGGTCGTCGAGAACGAACCCGTGGATCTTCGGCTTGACCAACCTCTCATCCGCCCCGGGCGGGAGCCACAACGACTTGCCCGCCACGACGACTCCCTGTTCTCCGGCGCCGCCGGACGGGTCAACACCCACTGTGATCTTGGAGAAGTGGGGCGCGTCGTCCAGGTCGATCCGGTTCCTCTCGATCGACTCGCGCACCCACAGGGCGTTCTCGTCCTGGTCGATGATCCGGCCCTCAAGCTCCTGGGCCGCGAGAGACGTCCCTCCGTACGCCTCGATCAACGACTCATAGAACTCCTGGCCGAGGTGGGGATTGTCCCGGGTCGTGGCATGGGTGATCACCATGTTCCGGGGAGTCTTCTGGGCGAATTTCTTGATCAACGCGCGCGGCCGGGGTGTGGTCGACCCGATCCACCGGGGCCGGGGACCCGTGCGGAGACCGAAGCGCATCTGTGCATAGGCAAGATCCAGATAGCGCCAGGCCGCCATCTCTTCGCACCACACGAAGCAGTTGTTACCGCCGGAACGGAGACGGTCCGTGTCCTCTTCCGAGTGGGCACCGAAGATCTTTGCCTCGGACCCGTTCGGCCAATGGATCACCGTTCCGCCGTCCCGGGTGACCTTCACCGCCCGGGGATCGTGGGCCCGGATCCCCGACGGACCCTCGTAGCCGGAGCGGACAGCGTCGCCGAGGGTCGGGCCGATGATAGCCATCCAGTGAGGGATCGGGCCGGGCATGCACGCCGGACCGTTCACGTGCTCCACCATGGCGTGCGCGCAGGCATCGGTCTTGCCCGCACCACGTCCGGCGAGAAGGAGCCAGCCGTACCACTCGCCCGGGGGAGGAATCTGGTGGGGTTCCGGCTGCCACCCCATGGCAGTACGGCGCGCGAGGGCCGCGAGATCCCTCATGCGCTGCGCCGCGAGACGTGCCGTGGACGGGCCAACCATGAGCACGACGATAGATCATGTCAACCGGGGTATCCGTCCGGAGAGACACCCGGAGGTGATCGTCATGCCTGGTGGCCTGTTGTACGTCCTCGTCTGCCTGCTCGTGCTCCTGCTGATCCTCGCCGTGCTCGGGGTGATCTGATCATGAAACTGTTCGGAACCATCCTCGCCGCGATCCTCGCGGCATGGTTGATCGTCGATGTGCTCATTCCGGCACTTCAGAGGTGACAGCACAACGCCCCCGGACTCCTCCGAAGGAGGCACACCGGGGGCGGTTGTGTGGGTGGGAGGATTCCACCTCCACTGGATCGCGGCCCTCGGGTTCAAGGCGAAGATCCAGGCCAACCGTTAGCCTGCGAAGGCACAGATTCCGAGGCGCTACCCTCGTCCCACCCGATTGGATCACCGTTGGCCAGCCGCTCGGGTGGTTCTCTTCCGCCGGTCGCACGTTCGGCCGCCGTTCCGCATAGCAGCCTTCCGTCACGCCCCGCGCCGCCCGTCGGCAACGCGTTGACTCCTACCCTGCATGATCGGCACGGTCGTGTCAATTCTGTTGGTCGTTGACCGCCGGTGGGTACGTGATCGGCCGCATCCCCCACACGTCCGTGCCGAGGTCTTCCTCAAGAGGCATGGGCCCGTGGACCTCGATCCCGCGCAGCTTCAGACACGCCACGACGTGAGGCCACACGGAATCGTGGATCAAGAGGGCCCTGACCTCCCGGCCGGTCATACCTTCTGCGCATCCGGGATGGTGAGCACCTGGCCGGGGAAGATCCAATGGCCGTCGGCCGCGTCCCCGTGCTTCCTCGCCCATTCCTCGATCAACGGCAGGTTGGCGTGGAAGAGAGCGGGCCAGCCGCCCTTGACGTCGTACAGGCGCGCGATGTGGGACAGGGTGTCGCCGGGTACCACGGTGTGGGTCGTGGAACTGGCCGACACAACCGGGGGTGTTTTCGGGGTGGCAGGAGGGTCGGGATGCGGAGACGACTTGGGGTGCACCGGCGCGGCCTCCGGCTTCACCCACTTCGGGACCGACCGATAGGTGGTCTTCCCGGCCGGACGGACCGCTCCGAGGGCGTGCCAGGATCCGCCGCCGGTGCGGGACGCGAGAGACGCGATCCCCACCCCGCCGTTCGCCCGGTGCGATGACGTGTCGATCACCATTCCGTGACCGGCGTAGAGACCCACGTGGTTGGCGTAACCGGACGAATACCCGAAGGCGATGATGTCCCCCGGTTCGAGATGCGACAGAGAGACGCGCGGGAGCTTGTGCCACTGATCGTTCGCAATCCTGGGGATGTTCACCCCGGCGTGCCGCCAGGCGTAGGAGGTGAGACCGGAGCAATCGATCCCGCCGGGTCCGTTCCCGCCGAGGAGGTAGTGAGTGCCGATCAAGGAACGGGCCGCGAGAACGGCGCGCGCCCCGGCGGATACCGCGACCTTCGTCGTGGAGGGTGCCGAGCGGGTGGGTGGCTTGGCCGCTGGCGCCCGTTGAACCGAGAGCTGAGGGGTTGGTCCACCCCGGGTGAGACCGGCCCGTACAGAACAGACTGGCCACGCGCCGGGACCCTGTCCGGCGAGAACCTTCTCCGCGATCGCGATCTGTTCGGCCTTGGTCGCGAGATCCGCCCTCGGTGCGTACTTCGCACCGCCGTACGCCAGCCACGTGGACGTGGTGAACTGCAATCCGCCGTAGAACCCGTTCCCGGTGTTGATCGACCAGTTGCCGGACGACTCGCACGCCGCGACCCGGTCCCATGTGGAGACGGAGGCGGCATGCGAAGGGGCCGCTGCCGACAATGCCGCGACCCCTGCCACTCCCGTGGTACCAACTGCTGCGACGATCTTGTGCCGCTTGGCCTTCCTGTGCGTGCTCATGAGGACGTGATCCTCTCCCGTAGCTGCCCCCAGCCGACGCGAGAGTGTAAACCCGATTGTCGCGATCTCGTAACAGGAATGGTCAAAGCCTCAACGGATCGGCGTCACGGAAGTAGAACGGCGCGGGGATGCCTGGCGCCTGGACGCCGGACGAGACGGCCGGACAGTAGTCGCACCGGGAGACGTATCGATCGTTCTCGTAGGACACGGTGAGGTCTGCGTGGTAACACACCCGTTCAACGGACCGGATGAACGCAAACGACGCGTTGATCCGGTCCTCCCACTTCTGCCTCTCCGAATCGATCGACCGGAAGTCGTACGTCACTTCTTGATCCGTTGCCAGTACGGGATCTTCTTGAGGTACCGGCGCCGCTGCCTCGGGGTGAGACGCGAGACGTCCGGATCCACACCCCGCTGCCGGGCGTAATGGATCAGGCGCATCTCGGGGGTCATGGGAACCAAGATCTTCTGCTTCGGTTTCACTTCGTCTTCCTCCGCCGCGCCGTCGTCTTCTTTGCCGCCTTCGCGCCCTTCGTCTCCCACACCGCATGCGGGGAGTGCTCGAAGGCGTGGCCGCAATGGGTGCAGAGATCACCGTCACGGTCCACGTCCCGGTGCGCGCAGTCGAGGAGGTGGAACCGGCGGAACCCGTCGGCCCACCGGTCCGGTTCTCCGCCCTCACCGGCGATCACCGGGGCGACCTTCGGGTCCGGCATGATCTCCGACCACTTGAACCGCCGGTCGAACGTGGCCGACTCGAAATACACCCGGTCCTTCAGCTCGTCGAGATCTACATAGTTGGTCATGCGTCCTCCCAGCAGTGGCCACGGTCGTCGATGAACATCTTCCGGCCGGGCTCCTTCATCGTGCCCACCTCGTACTCCCGGATCTTCCCGCACTTCACATGCTGAACGAGCTTCTCCGGATGCCGGGCCCGGATGACGTAGTCCACCATCTCCGCACCGGAGAGATCACCGAACTCGGGATGATCGCCGAGACGCGCGACCGGGAACGGGGGGAAGTGGTTCGCCGGGCACCGACCGGTCTCGTGTCCGTCCCCGCAATGCATCCCACACTCCGTGACGTACCCGCACGGGCAGGGATGCCGGGCTGCATCTTGGTCATGGGTGACGGTCATGCCCCCTCCCACGGTACGGTCGAGACCCGCCAACGGGTCTTGCTGCGTGGCGAGTTGACCCGTCTCCTCTTCCAACTTCCGTAGCTCGTTGGCCCGTTCGACCCACGACTGCCGGTGTCCGAGGGTGATCAGCCACCCCATGCCTGCCCAGAGACCGAAGAACGGCCAGAAGGCGAACCACGGCATGGCCTCGCGCATGGCCGCCCGGTGGGCCGCGTCATGACCGTGCTTCCCGCCGTAGATCTGCGGGGCCGGTGATCCGTAGACGAGATCGTACTCACGCCGGTACATGCGACCGGCGATGATCGCAGAGACGGCGAGATGACCGAGGAACCCGATCAGGAATCCGATCACTGGTATCTCCCCGTCCCCGGGTCGTGCATCTCGTCCATGGTGCCCGCGAGGGCCTGCGCGCGGCGGCCGAAGTCGAACATGTGATCACGCCAGTCGGACATGAGTTGCCGGACCTCGTCCGGAGAATACCCGCGTGTCTCCACTGACCCCTCGGCATTGATCTTGAACACCCGCGCGTCTCCGGCCCGGCCGGATGCCGCGTTCCGCAACGCCTTGGCCGCCTCCGAGACCGGCATGGCCCGAGAAGAGGGCACCTCCGTTTTGGGTTTGTCGAGGGAGCCGAAGTCGAAATCACCTGGATCTTCTGTGTAGTTGGGCTCCGGGCTCACTTCAATCCCACCTTCTTCGCGTCCGCCTTGATCGTGTTGTAGAACGCCTGCGCCGTCACCGGGACCGGCTTCGGAACCGTCGCCCACACCGGTTGCGTGATGTCTCCCTGCATGCCGAGAAGAGTCACAAGATCAGGCTCCTTCACATAGATCCATCCGTGGTCGCCGAACGACTCCCCCCACGATTGCGGGATCTTGTAGAGACCGGTGTCGGAATCCCAGCCGGAGATCTCCATTTCGTGGCCGCCCGCCTCGCCGGACGACGTGTCGATGACCAGGCAGTCGTGCGCGTCGAGGTCGTACATGGAATTGAGCCAGACGGTTCCCCACATCACCGGCCCGTACTGCAATGCCGTCTGGACCGCGTCCAACGTGAAGGCGTGGGTGTAATGGTCGGCGAGACCGAGAAGGACCAAGGCCGACGCTGCCGACGGGCCGTCCGACCCGGTGTCCTCGGTGGGGTAGTCGCCGGGGAACGGGTCGATCTTGGTGGTGAGGGAGTACCCGGAGAGAACGAACGGGTTCTCCTGCACCTGGTAATCGCCCATGCGGAACACGCCGAACGTGTCGGCATGGGTGACGTGCGCGACCTGCGCGCCGGTACGGCCGCCCGAGGAATCGGTGGCGAGACACCCGGCCGCCGCGTTGAACGTGCACGACCCCACCTGGCCCTGATTGAAGATCGGGACACGGCGCGTCCAGTCGACGGAATGCAACGCCCGGCGCGGCAGGGGTGCCACGGAGTAGGCGAAGTCCCGGTCGTCCCGGCGGACGTGTCGGCCGAGACGCGGGTCGGTGACGTTCTCGTACCGGCGGACGGTGACGGTCATGATCAAGCTCCCTGGAAGGCGGTGCCGTTGTGCAGGTCGTAGTGCTTGTGCCACAACTTGTTGAGGTCACACGGAGGGACGTAACCCTCCCACCGGCCGTCGTCGAACAGGTGCCAACCCGCTTGGCTGGCGCACCAGTCGACGAGCTGTGAACACATCATGTGCTGGGACGTCCGAATGTAGTTCTGGAGGAACCCGCCGGGGAGGTGGAACCGGCGCGCGCCGATCGCCGCGTAGTCGAGCCAGGAGTAGGGGATCTTCTGGTCGGCGCAGAGATTGAGGAAGTGGACCATCTCACTGCGGTACTCGTTCGGGCAGACCAACCACCGGACGCCGGTGTAATGCAACGGGACCTTCACCGCCCCGCCGGGTTCCGCCTCCACGATCACCGGTCCGGTGTCTCCGGCGGGATCGTTCTCGACCACCCCTAGGGCGTGCTCGTAATCTTCGAAGCCGCAGCCGTCGGCCCATTGGAGGCCCCGGATGATCCGGCCGCCCGCACCGGAGATCCGGACGAGGCCGATATCTCCGACGCGCGGCCGGTAGGTCTTGGTCGTGGACGTCGGTCCGAGATGAACCATGGTCATTGAACCTTTCTGATGAACGCCGGGATCCTGATCGTCTGCCCGTACCGGCGCTCCCCCGTATCCCGGCCGGAGAACTTCAACTCCCATTGAACCGTGGGGAGTTCATGGCCGCACGGGACAAGGGACATGCCGACCGTCTCGGTCTCGTCGTCGTTCAGGACCCAGTTGAGGCCGTGGAGGTGGGTGTCGCACTCGGGGCACCGTATGTCGTGGTCCGGGGAGAACGACCAGTTGGGGTCGGGTTCGGGAGGGGTGGTCATAGCGTCAGTCCCGGGGTGAGGTTGTTCATGGTCGCCAGATCGAACGCCTGTGCCGCGAGGCTCCGGCAACGGGGCGGGATCATGGATACATCCTGCCCCTTGATCTTCCCGTCGATCGCCGCGTGCACGTTCATGTGGCACACCGGGCACAGGGTGATCATGGGGGTGATGACCAGGACCCCTGCCGCCTCGAACCATGACTTCGGGCAGATGTGGTGCGCGTTGACCACGGCGCAGAAATGATCTTTGTAGAGTGCGCACTTCTGGAGAATGACCGTGTCTTGGACGATCACCAACTCGGCAGGAACCCGCATGCGTATCCTTCGGTCGATCCGATACAGTGAGCAGCATACGGCGTGAGTAGGAGTGACGTCCGAGGGGCGCCGGGCAAAGGGACAGTGATCACGGGTTACTCGGTGTCTTCCCGTCCCCCGTGGCCGACCCCTGGCGGAGGCCGTCACACCTCCGATGCACCCGGGTCCGCTGCGGCTGGCACCAGCAGGCTTCACAGACAGCCGTGCGGGAGCGGTGTCAACGATCGCAGCCGGGGGCGCGTGCCCGGTTCTCCCGCTCACGGGTGGTGGCCAAGGTGGTAAGGCACTGGTTTCGGGAACCAGAGATCGTGAGTTCGAGTCTCACCCACCCGACTGATCTTGCTCCAGCGCAGTTAGGTGTATGGGGTAGGTACAGCATTAAAAGTTCTTAGATTTTACCATCGAATCGGGTTGAACCGGGTCAATTCGGCGCATACTACTAGTAGATGGACAAATCAACAGAGAGCAGGGATCATGAACAGGACCCCCGGAGTCGCAGCGGCAATCTTCTTCTCCGCCACCCGGATAGCGCGCAGGACCCCGAACGCGAAGTCGATCGTCAATCGGAAGATCAAGAAGTGAAGATCAGAACCCCTCTCCGGAGGGGTTCTCTTTTGATCTACGGGTGCTGTACCTACCCCATACATCTAAATTTGACTAGATCCAAAAGGCTGTGCGCCCCGCTGAGAGGTCGGGGCGCACAAGTGTGTATGGGTGGACCGGGAGGGGGTTGAACGCGCGGGAGACGGCAGCGGGGGCCGCACGCCGGGCCGGTTACGCCGGGACCCATGCCCCCTACGATCTGTGATGCACGTAACTGGCCGCCGCCTGGATTCGTTCCGGATCATCGCCGAGCAGACCGATTGCGGTATTGCACGGGTGGCAGAGAAGACCTCGGACATGGCCGGACACATGGTCATGATCGACATGCAGGTACGTGTTGGCGTGATTCTCGCCGGACGGTGGACGCTTGCAGATCGCGCACACCCCGCCTTGTTCGTCCAATAGATCTTCGTACTGCTCCAAGCTGATCCCGTATTCGGCCTTCAACCGGTACCCGCGCATCCGGCGCTTCCCTTCGGGGGTCGCGCGGTATGCCTTCGTTCTTGAGATCTCTTTCGAGTAATCGCGCGCCCGGTTGTGTTCGATCTTCTTGGCTCTCTCCGGGTTGTCGATCCTCCACTGCTTCACCGCAGCATTCCGGCATTCGGCGCACTCTGATGTCCGGCCGTCCTTGGCACGCTTGCGCCGGTAGAACTGATCGAGAGGCTTGATCGTCTTGCACTTGGTGCAGCACTTTTGATCCATGGATCAATGGTACGTGATCCCCGTAATGTCAGGCAGGCACCCATGCCCCTTCGCGCACATAACCATGATCACCGCACGAACAGAGAACGGACGGAGAGATCGTCAACGGTTCCCAACTGATCACGTCCCACGTGACCGCCGTCGGTGCCACCTCCCGTTGCACGTCTCCGGCGAAGGTGCAGAACCCGGCGCACCACTTACCGGCCGGGTTCTTGTGGTAGATCAAGATCCCCCACTTCTCCACGTCCGGCAGGTGCGCACGGTGGGGATTCAGTTCCCGGTCCGGCGCCCAGGCGGAGAAGGCGCCCCAATGGTCATGACCGAGATCGAACGCGTCCGGCCCGATCGGGCTGTCAAGATCATTCGGACTCATGAGGAGATCCTTGTCTGGTGGACGCACGGGCCGGTGGGGTTGATCTTCTCAATGACCGCCGGATCTTCTCCGCCGAGTGCCGCGTGTGACGTTCCGGTGTCGTAGATCCAATCCGGCTGAAGCCAGTCGATCACATCGTAGTGGCAGGTGACAGCGATCAGTTGCTGGCCACGCCGCCGCACCGTCTTCTGAATCGCATGACTGGCGATCTTCGCAACCTGCCGGTCCACGGTGGACGTGAACTCGTCCACCACGCACACTCCCTCGGCCTGGGCCAATGTACGGGCGACGGAGGCGCGGAACGCCTCGCCGGTGGAGAGGGTCCGGTAGGGGCGTATCCACGCCGGAGGGGAACCGAGACCTACCGAGGTGAGGAGGCCGACCACGTCTTTGATCCCCATACCGGCAGGGAAGCAGTCGACGAGGGCCCGGTCGTCCCAGGAATGAACGGCACGGGTCGCCTCGGGGAACAATGTGCGCGCCATGACCGACTTGCCCGAACCGGACGGGCCGACGATGAGGCCGACGTTCCACTCACGGTCCTCGATGGGAAGATCCACACTCCACTGGGCGGTGACCCTGCCGGACGCCGGGACGTCGAACATGCCGGACACCTGGAGAACCCGGGGCGTGACGTTGATCTCCGTAAAGACCTCGATGTCCCTCTTCACCTGATCACCGGCACATACTCGAACGATCTCATGGACAGGACGCGGGGATCGATGATCCGTTTCACCGGGGTCCGTTCTCCCGCCACACTCCACCTGTCTCCGGTCGGCCGGTCAGGAACCTTGCGAGAGGTGTTGGTGGTTTCCCTCCAACGCGGTGACCGGGAGCAGTAGGAGATCACTGCCGGGTGGGCGATGACGCGCCGGTAACGGAAGCCTTGATCGTGCAGCATCTGGCCGATGGTTTCCGCCATGACCCCGGAGATCCCGAGCCCTTGGAAATCGGGAAGGACGACGGTGCGATGCCCGCGTTTGATGTTCCGGACCTTGGGATGGGGGAAATGGATGTACGCCATGAACGCCACGAGATCTTCCCCGATGAACCCGCCGTAACACTGTGCGGAGGAGTTGATGTCTGCGCTCAGGTAGTGGTGGCGGGAGAACATGGGCCACAGGGACCGGTCGATCTTGTGAATGCACAACGGAACGAACGGGTGACCGATCGACCGGTGCCACGTGAACCCGGTCATTTGATCAGGGCGCGGACGACCCGGCCTTCGTCGATCATGCGCTGGAGCAGTTCGATCTGCTGCTGTTCGGTATCGCACATGACGATCACGCCCCATGAACCGTTCTCGTCTTTCCGCCGGGCCGCCGCATCGTCTTCACTCAGGGGTCTGCTCATCCGAGATCACCTCTCCGTCCACCGCGTCGAGACGCGCCGCTGCCGCTTCCAATGCCAGCATGCGCTGTTGGGGTTCCAAGCCGAGGGCCTCGGCCGCCGCGAGAACCGCCTCCGCCACAAGATTCGACTCCACATCGGCCCGGACGTTGAGGGCGATCTCCAGCTTTTTGGAGGCGTTGATCCCGTGCAGGTCGGACCACTGCGACTCGATTCTCAACAGGGCGTTGAGCGCCGCGAGTTGTGGACCGGCGTCCCGCAACGGCCGCCCCTGGTCGTCCCTCACGATCTCTCCGCCCTGCACCAACGGATGGTCGGCCACCATGATCGCGTGAGCCCGGCGCCGCATGGCGTCGTACCGCATGTCCGACTGCTGGACGAGAGCCTCCAACTCCTTCTCCGTCTCCCGGGCGAGGTTCTTGACGTGCGCCTTCACCGCCGCCGAACACGCCTGGGGGGAGTTGAAGCCGGTGGCGCGCGCCGCATCGTCCCAGGTCATGCCGACGACCACCTTCAGGTGTGCGGCCTGCCTGATCCGTTCCAACCTCTCGGGATCTTCGAAGCGTTCGGGTGCCGTCATGATT
>Ga0105239_10000170_pt1 | contig 93608 bp, 85 predicted proteins | sample KBSC44metaG_FD_92761 | JGI IMG/M metagenome (GOLD analysis project Ga0105239, IMG submission 92761) | Corn rhizosphere microbial communities from Kellogg Biological Station, Michigan, USA - KBS C4-4 metaG | ecosystem: Host-associated > Plants > Roots > Rhizosphere > Soil | place: Michigan, USA... | reverse complement strand
GAATTTATCTGGTAGAGTCTGTATCACTGTTCTACCCGAACATGCACAGTATCAGTGGATCACTTAGCCGCGGCGAGCGCCTCCGCAATCGCCTCGGTCATCTCGAGGACCTTCTCCTCCTCGAGCCTTTTGCCCGCGACCTGCAACGACACCGGCGCGCCGTGGTAGAACGCAGCATCGTAGTCCTTCTGGATGCGGCCGTCGATGTCGCTCAGTGGCTTGAACGTAGCCGGGTCGCGCGCCACGTCGACGCTTTGGTCTGCAAGCGTCACCGGGAACGTGCATGCTGGGAAATCTGATATTGGTACCCAGCGGAGCGGGGAAGGGGTTAGCGCACGTTGAAGTATGCATGGGACGTACATAAATAATGTGGGGGACCGGGGTCTAATAGTAGGAAGGACAGAAGCAAGCAAAGAGAAAACTCACCCAGGAAATTCCACACGCCCGTGTACCCGACATAGAGGCCGGAGCGCTGGGTCTCGCCGAGGCGGGGCGCGGCCCACGGTGAGAGGGCCTGGATGACGCCGTCGATGGGCGGCTTTCCGTCCGCGGTGGCGGAGGCATTCCAGCGGTCGAGGTAGGCCTTCTGTAGCGCGTTGCGCCGTATGTTCATCAGCCGCATCTTGGTTGGGCCTAGCTCCCCTTCGCCCGCTTCCGCCGCCACCGCGAACCCCTGCATGCTCGGGAAGATGGGTTCGTCGTAGGGTTTCACGATGTCCATTATGGCCGCGCCGCCAAGGTCGAAGAAAGCGGCCTGGAGGTTCTATTGGGCGCAAGGCGGGGAGGCTGTTAGACGGCGGTTTGGAGGTTGGGATTTTTGGGTGTTGAGCGGACGAATGGAAGAGAGGTCAAGTAGGGAATTGGGTGTTTGATCATCGTGATGATGGAGGTAAAAGTGGTGGTAAATATGCCGTGGTACTTGCCTTGACTATCGCTTCATGATCCTCTGTCGACCAGGGAACGACTTCATGTCCTGCCTTCTCCAACGCAGCTTGCGTGATCTTCAATGCCCGTTCGACCGGTGGGTGGCAGTGGACCAAGCCGTCATCCACGCCAATAAGCCCGAATCGGAGTCTCCGGCCAGGCGGTTGAATGACATTCTGCCGCCACGGTATCGGGACGCACTTGTGGTCAAAGTCCCAGGGCCTGGCCTGTTCCGACAGGACCGCTTCCGAATACAGTCTGATGGCCTTCAAAGACCGTGCCATGGGCCCGTTCACGGCGAGGATGTATTCCTGTCCCGCTATGCTTGGCTTCCCGCCGTAAGTGGGATAGCGACCGAAGCTGGGTTTGAGCCCGTATAGATGGCACCAACCGGCGGGAATGCGAATGCTGCCGCCAATGTCGGTCCCGACGCCGAGAGGTGAGGCTTTGAATGCTATCAGGGCTCCTTCTCCGCCGCTTGAGCCTCCTGGGCTCAGATGCTTGTGCAGCGGATTACGGGTCTCACCCCACACGTTGTTGTTGGTTTCGGCCATCATCATGGCTCTAGGTAAAACACGATTAACTAGGAGCAATACCAGACTCTTTTAATTTAAATAATAACAGCAACAACAGGTTGGTATCGGGAAATTTTTTCGAATAGGGATTCAGAGCAAACCACTTTAAATCTCACCTACACTGGAACATTGGTCTTGACATAAAAGACGGCGCCGAGATCTCGTAGAATCGTGACAAGAAGAGAATCTTTCTCCGAGGCTTCATTGGCATACGCGGCCAATCCGTTGGAGGATGGATGGGGTGCCGTGACGAAGCAGTCCTTCAGAGATATTGGAAGGCCATGGAGAGGCCCAATGGTCATGCCTGTACGTGCAAGGTAGTCATCGAGGTAGGTCGCCCTTTCAATGGCCTCGGGATACAGAACTTCAGTGACACAATTGGTCTCGAAGATATCAGTTAGCGGCGTAACTTCGTTTCCTCAGGAGGCATTGTCATTCGGATTTACCAGCTCCTGTGCCAAAGCTGAGGCCTTGCAGAAGGCTTTAGCCACCTCCAGGGAGGTCCATTTCTTGGTCTTGATCTTGTCAAGGATAACATCTGCCTCTGACTGAACGATCGCCAGCTCGTCCGCGGTATAGTAGCCAGATTTCAGTGAGAAATCGGTCAAATTGGCTGGCAATTCTGCCTCTGGCCATTGGGGAGTGGTGTAGAAAGCAGCTATGCTCGCGGCTCTTCTTTTACGAGCAATAGCCGAGGCTTGTTCGTATGCCATGTTTTTGTAAACAAAGTGTTCAAACCCGATCACAGGGAGAAACTATCAGCGAATCACTTCGATGAATATCACAAGGTCCGTAACAAGAAAGACGACAGAGTCATGAAAACATAAAACCGATAGCTTTTAGGTATCTGGGCTTCGAGGACAGCGCGGACAGCGCGGATTAACGCGCAATTGCGACTGCGGAGATGGACTTTGTGGATCGTGATGAACAGTTGGCGAGCCACTGGAGGGGTTGATCGTTGGAGACACAGACAGCCTTTGATGTGCTCAGACTCAATCCGAGGTATGCTGGGCCGTTCAAGTCCGTCTACTATATCTCGATCAATCACGCTCAGTATATACAGAGTAGTATGCCCTATGGACATTCACGTCGCCTTGAATCGCACCTACTCAGTACCTACCTCGGTAGGCACGCAATAGGTATTATTAGGGCACGTTCGATGATGACGCGCCAGATGGAAGAGTCGGTGGTCGCGTCGATTCACCCAATTGGGAAGCGTGGCTGATGTCATCTGAGCCACAATACGAAAACCAGAAGGGTTTGCACGTGACCGTACTTCGCCACAATATTAGGACGGGGACAGCGCTGGGAGGAGGCTGAGATTGCCCCTCATTCCCCTCCCCCTAGTTCTCACCCGCCACTGCTAGCACCATGCAAACAGCTGAGTGTTTTCACTGCCAGCCTCCAGGCTCAGTACAAGGTGCCAGCCCAACGGAAATTCCACCCAGACCCGGCCAAGTCGGGTAACGGAAAGGTGAAACGACGAGCCTGACAGGTCAGATTGAACACGTGTGGGTACCACATGAACCCTGCATATGACCAATATGACTGGCTTTGCGCCTGGTTGACAAGTAAAAGCGTCGTAACCACCCTCGGGTTCGGCGAGAGATGTGCATGACTGTCCAGCTTTGTACATAGCGGGGGCTGAGCTGCGGCTTGCTGAGATTGAGTGATTGAGAACAATCTGCTGCCTTCTGTGGCCTTCACCTCTCGACTCGTGAAGCTGCGCTTCTCCTATAACTTTCTTCCACAAGGCCCTGCTCTTGACTTCTCTCCCATCCAGTATCATCCAGTTCATCCTCACAGAGCTTCGTTCGAACCTCAACCTATCGACCCCATTCATATTATACACATACTTCCTTCCGCCACATCCACAGGAATCATGTCGGGCCCTTACGATTCATACGGCGGTCAGAACTACGGCCACCAGCAGCAATATGGCCAGCAACAGAACTACGGCGGCGGCTATCAGCAGGGAGGCTACGACCAAGGTGGCTATCAGCAAGGTCAACAGTATGGCCAACAACAAAACTATGGAGGTGGTTACAATCAAGATCAAAACTTCGGGCCGCCCCGCCGTCAAGATTCTTTTGGACCTCCATCTCACGGTGGCTTCCAACATGGCCAAGCAGGAGGCCAGTATGGCCAGTATGATGCCAGCAATCCACAAGGCCAGCCCAGCTACTATGGTTCTCAGGGTGGCGACGCCTATGCGCAGAACCAACAGTACCAGCAACAGTGGGCGCAGGGTGGCCAGCAACAAGGCCAACAACAAGGCCAACAACAAGGCCAACAACCATACGGCGGTGACCATCAATTCGCCAAACAATCATCAGATCCCAACGCCCCTAACTATGATCCCAATGCACCACCAATGTCGGACACTGACAGAGGCTTGTTAGGCGCTATCGGAGGAGGTCTAGGCGGTGGTCTCCTTGGAAAGAAAGCCAACCATGGCTTCTTGGGAACAGTAAGTCGAACCCAGATGAATTACCCACGGCGATAATTTGCTAACAAACATTACCCCAGGTCGGTGGAGCCATTCTCGGCAGCGTAGCTGAAGACCTCTTCAAGGACAAGAAGAAGAAACAGGGTAGCTCCAACAGCAGCTGGGGAGGCTCTGGCAGATACTAAGTCAAACAGGATAAATCAAACCGACCAATGACTGCCAGTAGCTACCCAATATGGCGATGACGACACGAAGCTCCTTTCTTTTCTCGGTTTTCCTGAAGACAGCAATTAAATCTCGAGTCAAACAGCATTATCAATATGACGATACCGGCTCTCTTTTTGTTCAGCTTTCCTGAAGGGAACAAGCAAATCTCGGATTGAATAGCATTATCATTATGATGACGAGTGTTTTCCCAGCAAGTGGTGGTTTTGGCACCCCAAGCCCGTGAGCTAGGTGATATTAATCCTAGGCTTGAGGAAGCCATGAATGAAATACCATGATTATCTCTATATGAAACCCACGCATTCTTACTATAGGAATACCTGAAACGCCCCCACTTATCGGTATGCGGGCCACTTCCTGCCCGCCGCTCTAGAACAGTTTGAATTGATTTTGCATAAATTTCCTAATCCTTATTCACCCTTTTAAAATGTGTATTGACTCAGAATTGCGTCAAATCCCCACAAGCCGTACCTGATACGGATTACTATAGTCCTGCCTCCAAGATGATCATGTGAGATGCTATTGTGGCTACCTCGAGTCCCCCGTCAAAGTTCCCCAATTTGTAAAGGGCTTGCTGCACGGCCACAATCCGAATTTCGACCCTACTCGTAACTATGTGCCTAACTAGAAGTTGGCCTTGCACAACCTGTGACTCACACATGAAGCGGCACTCCATCTGGAGTAGTCACTTCATCATTGAGTCAATCGATGGAGGGGTATAAGCTAAGATGTATGTGGTCGTCTGATGAAGATGGCGAACTTGAATGCTAGTAAGACAAACACCTCTGCCTACTTTCAGGACCTTCGGCTGCTAGACGACAAAAATGTAATCGACGACAATACACAGAAACTATACCACCTCCGATAGTTCAATCACACAATCACATAAACCAATTATTAACCAAGAGTCTATCCACCCATGTTGGTCTACAATACTGCCCTCGCAGACGAGATCTGTGCTCTCAATGCCATCTATGGCGATGGTACCATCACGGCAACCTTCTCCGACAGCGACCATACGACTATAAGCCTCCGGCTCTTCGATTTACCATATTCTTTCTTGCTTCACATAGCCCAAACGTACCCGCAATCAACACCCAGAGTGCTAGGTATCGACGATCTGATGCAGAGCACGCATCTTGAAATTCAGCAGAATGCCGCTTACCTTCAGGCGTGTTTCCTTTCGGTGCATCGGCCTGATGATGTGTGCATTTTTGATGCAGTTGAGGAGTTTGAGCCAATATTTCACATGCAGCAAGCACACCACGCGAATGGCTTGGATGGTGAAACCCGCAAGCGTGAAGATATGGAGAGGGAAAGGATGCTGAGAGACCTCGCGGGTAGGGCTAGATTGGGCGTCCTTCCTCCAGCCACATCCCTTCCAGATCCCAATTCATCAGGTATCGTCGACTGCGCCGTCTGCATGGAACCCTTCTTCAGAGTGGATACTGCACACTTGCAGTGTCGGCACTCGTACTGTCGGGAATGTCTAGCAGGTAGGCGCTTTGCTTCATGACAAATCTCTCATTGCTGAACTTTGGCACAGATGGCCTGATGGTTGGTTTCCGAGACCGCAGCGAATTCACCTGTTGCGGGAAGAGTGTTCCCACTAGAGTCGTACAAGGTTTTGCTGGTATGGAAGAAGAAATCCTCGACATTTACATTGCATACCTGAAGGAACGTCACACACCCAACCCGCTGTACTGCCCTTATGAGCACTGCAGCTCCTTTATCCCACAATTATACATCAAGGGGGATCGACTAGCATGCCCATTCTGCAAGAAGCAACTGTGCGGGTCGTGTAGGCAGAAAGAGCACCGTGGTTTGTGCAAGGGTGATTCGAAATTGGCCAAGCTGATTGAAAAGGGCAATTGGCAATTCTGCCCTCAGTGTGGCCATCTGGTGGAAAGGACTGTTGGCTGCAATCATATGGTGTGTATCTGCCGCACCCGTTTCTGCTACCGCTGTGGCGCGAAGGACGGCGGCTGTTGTTGCGGATTATGAAGGTTCGAAATGAGTGTAAGAGAAATATGTTGAACCTACCTGGCGATTTGGTGAGACAAGAGTCATGATCGTATTTTCGAATAGGTATGATACGCCCCACAGCGATAAAACCAGACAGCTATGGTCAATCAAAAGGAGCCATTGGTTCGATCCCGGGAGTTCCATAGCGAGACGAGCGGTATGGCTACTGAGAACGTCCAACGAGGAAATCTCGAAGGATTGCCGGACTAAGCAAGCACCGCTCAGGGACAGGCTTGCTCTGCTGCAAGCGAGAAGGCACCACTACCCACCGATATGCCATCAACAAAGAAACCTCTTTGCTTCTGTCGATAAGGAAAATACGAGCAAGAGATCTGAGAACATTGCAGGCATTGGGGGAGATCATTCAGAATCACGAATTCGAAAAAGCAAGAGAAGAAATTAGATCCGCTGCTATTGGGTATCAGAGACAAAACTATTAGTTCAGCCTCACTGAAGACAAAACAGGAAACTTGAATGACTTGCTTGATAACTTATCAATGATGACAAGAAGCTTAGTCGACGATTTCAGATGATGACTGTTCAGGAGTGTCGATCGGATACAGACCGGCCAATAAAGTAATGGCACTTTCTTGTTGTCGATGCGGAAACACTTTGTTCCGAGATCGTGGCTTTATGCACTGGAAGTCCTCAATAACCTCGTCCGTTCTCTTTCCCCAGATTTTTGCAGCTACATTTGTGTGCTAGATTCTAATGATTTTCACAGAGGTTACCACTACGAGTTTGATATTTCTTTGCCATTCTTTTTCAATTGACGTCGAATGCACGCCTTTCTCCATTCCGGAAGGAGACGTGGGACCTCTCTCCTTGCTATTGCTAATGCAAATGCGCACGGCTTTCTCCCACCCACACGCGAATTTGCTCCAAGTTCGTGGTGCAGCTCATCATGGAGCGTGAGGAAGTTCGCCTCAGCGTAGTCTCCTCTGTAGGACCCCAGTGTCGGTTGTCTCAACACAACGACAAGACTATCATTACGAATATCGAGCTTTGGCTGGGTGACGTTGAGAAATATAGCTTCGAATCTCCCGTTAGCATGGATTGGAATCGGCACTGACGTGTTGGAAGCCAATCCTCACAGATGATGAAACAAATCCAGTTGTCATGTGTTTGCAACCTTGTCCTAACGATCCAAGGCATTCCCAATACCAGTCGGAAACCGGAGGGAAATCGCCAGTTTATGGTCGCGTCAGTGTTTCAAAGATATAGCCGCCCCAGGATGAATAGTTAGAGCCACGGCATGAATCATTCCATGAAGCATTGCGACAGTGACACAGGACAACCGTTGTTTCAACCTCCCAAAAGTCGAACTAAGAATATCAATAGGAGCACACATTTATTAGAATGATGCAGGGAAGTTATCCCTACCAAGCATCAAAGTATCTCAAATACCAATTGAGGGGAAGAAATCAATGAAAGAAGCCGCAGCTTGACAACATAGAGAATGTCTTTACAAAGATCATCGTGTGCTTCGGTTGATATTCGATGCAGAGCGGTGTGGCTTTACCTATTGTACCGTCTGATGGGCGACGAACGACTCGCAAGATGCAGTGCAAAAATGTGAGAAGGCATCGACTAAATTTCAAAAGGTGCAGAAGCTAAGGTGTGTGAGACACTACTGGGTGACAGGAAGACTTCGCAGTCTGTCTTTCCAAATCATGACTAGAAGATATGCCTTTTGTATTGTTTGCTGACGGGTACTTGACCATAAATGTACAGATCGATAAGGAAGCGAGCTAAATGGGAAAAAAAGCCATGCAGTTTGCATCCAGCACCGAGGACGGGACCACAATGTGCAAGAAGACAGGCCGCCAAAACTCAAATGTAATGACATGAGACGATGTGTCTTGCCCTCCAAAGCCAAGTATTTGAAATCGGAGAGAATGGAAGACAACAGATGCGCGGCATTTTGAAGGTTAGCCTACCTTTATGATAAGTGCTCCGTGAAGAGGGGAAAACATCCTGTGGATAAGCACAAGAGGTGAGCAGGGGATGACAGCCTTGTGAAAGTAAGGCTGAAACAAGGGTGCGGCGAGGCTGACAGCACGCGATCTCTAGGACAAATGTTCCAGCGGCACGTGATCTCAGCGCCATCTGGTTAGCCAATGGCTTCCCTAAGACTGCGCCGCGTGTTCGATTTCACTCGTACGGAGTAATTACAGCCACCAAGAGCCCAGCGAGTTTCCAATCCACCTTCAGCCCTGACGCTCCTTCCTCCTGCGTCCTTCAGTTGCGGGCATGATGACGACTCTCTAAATCTCTGCTCCTCCCTCTATCCTTGATTTCCTTAATCTAGGCTACTACCAGGTAGCCTTCTCCCAATCATGGCTGAAGATCCCCAACCTCTCACCCTTCAGCAGCGTATCGCCGCTCTGAATGCCGCTCATATTGGCCGAGTTCCAGGAGATCCTCCACGACCTTCGTCTCACCCGATGCCCCCCACGATTCCTACAAGACGACCTATCATTGTAAAGCATCACACAGTCAAAAACCCAGCAGAAAACGTCAATGGCTCTGTAACAGACTCGAGAATCGGAAATAAACCTAATAAGCCTCCTCCGCCACCACAACCACCTGTCCGCAAGCAGCCCCCACCTCTTCCAAGCAGGAACAGTTCACTTGACGAACAGAGGAGGGGCTCAGTGGCCTCCACCACATCTAGTGGGACAGGTACAACCAACACAAGTGAGACATCATCTTCACACGTGAATGCTACAATTACACGCACAAAATCAACCGACTCTGCTTGTCGGATCAAAGCCCCTGCTTGGGGGGAATGTGAATTACCAGCACTGCCACCAAAAGGTCAGGCTGCGAATCCTCCCGCAAGAAAGTACTCAGAAGAAAGGCCCAAGTACATCAATAGGGCACCCTCGAGCACCTCTATAGTTAGTATAGGTAGTGCAACGTCCAATGGCGATGCAAGGCCTTCACCTCCTCAACGACCTGCTCTCCCTCCACGACTTCCCTCACGCAAGCCGGAGATTGAACACAGAGAGCAGGCCGTGGACTCTCCCGTCAGAAAGCTTCCTCCTATGCCCTCCCTCGAATCGATCGAAAGAGCCAAGCGAGCCGCTTTCTCACATAGTTCTCCAAATGAACAGACACCTCAACAGCCGACACAGACGTCGCAACCCACAATAATTCCTAAAAGAGAACAACTGCCAGCTTCCTTCCGAGACCATATTCCCGTGCTCAGCAGAGAACATATTCCTACAACAGCACGTGACAAGATACCCCCTAATATTCCGTTACCTTCAAAGACACTCTTGAATAATGCCTCTGCGGTCACGAAAGACGCCATCAATCATCACGCGCCTTTAGCCAAGGAGACGGTTGCGAACCATTTCACGCAGAGCCAACATGTACCACCACCTATTCCAATCTCATCTCGACCAGATCTTGCGGCTCTCCAGGCTACGAAGCCCAAATTCACCTCGAGCCCGACCGCTGTGAATGGCAGTATATCTCCGTCGAACAATGTTTGTCTCGTTTGTAGAGATTTCTCGGCTCCTGACCGACAAGCAACTCTCTTCCCCCGTACTCAGGTCACGTCCCTTCAGACCTTGGCTCAACAATTGACTTCGCCCTTCTCCTCTGAGACTGATAAAGCTCGAGTATTATTTACATGGCTTCACCTTAATATCGCCTATGATGTAGTGAGCTTTTTCAACAATAATGTGAAGGGTTCAACCCCACAATCCACCCTGCAAAGTGGCTTGGCAGTGTGTGAGGGTTATGCTGCTCTATTCACGAATCTTGCGACTTATGCCGGACTAGACTCTGTTGTTATTTCGGGCCACGGAAAGGGCTATGGATTTACTTCTCTAGCACCAGGGGCTCCTCTCCCTCCATATAATGCCGGACACGCATGGAATGCTGTCAGAGTTGACAATGGAGAATGGAAACTTATCGATGCCTGTTGGGGTGCTGGCTATGTGCAAGGTGCTGGGCAGCCTTACATTCAAAAATTCAACCCTGATTACTTCTCCATGACAAATGAGCAGTTCGCAGTCAAACATTTCCCCGGTAACAAAGACCATTTCTTCTTGCCTGGCGGTCGTCGAATGAGCTGGGAAGAATATATTGTCATTGATCCTGCCTGTTGGCCTGAGATGGTGGAAGGTCCTACAGTGTTTACAAACGCTAAAGAGGACTACTCAATCGGTGAAAAGACCATCTATCCGCGAGCGAGAAAAATTCCAGTCAGGCAGCCTGGTTCTGTTCGCTTCCAATTTGGGCTTCTGTGCCCTCATTGGACATTAGAGAACCACACTCGAAAGGGTTTGCCCCCAGTCTTCATTTTGTCGATACACGGTGTCGATGGACGAAATAAAGATCACGTTCCAATGGACCATCACCCTGGAGCTCCAGGACAAGGCGGTGACATTTGGACCCTGGACATTCCTGCCCAGCAACTTGGTGCCGGAGGCCAAACTGTCACACTTTTCGCCGTTACAAGTTTCGGCGATAGGCAGGATGCGCGAGGTCTCACGGTACGGGAGTTCAAGGACGGTAAAGGAAGAGTTGGAATGGGATTCGTCGGCGTCGCTGCATGGGACTTGATATGAGCTTTTTATATTCCACTTCCTTGAACCTCGACATATACTGGATCGGATCGGGACTATTCATTATGGTTTTTCTTCCTTGTTATGCATAGACACTCTGCAAAGTCTGCAGGGAACGTTAAAAATACCCCCTTGAGAACCATCAAGAAGGACCGGCAAGGAGTCGGATATCGGAATTTCAACCACCAACTGGTGGGTTGGGAGTTTGTGGGCTTTGAGTTTTCTTAACCTTTATCGATGCCAAATGCAAGACAATGGGAAGGCCTGTGAGATTGGGGCGGGGGGGGCCCAACTCGACTAATGATAATGACAAAAACGAGATACCCTGTTATTGTGTAAGAGTGTGTGAGGGGAGATGAAAACCTGGCGACGGATGTCAAAATTGTGCGGTGCTTGGTGGCGGAGATTCTATAAAACTTTTTTCAATACGGAGTGCTATACGTCTGTGTAGAATGTGGGCAATAAAAATGAGACGCCAAATTAATACAAAAACAAAGTGCAATGGAATGAAACGAGATTTAAGTGTTTCTCTAAATGCTCCGACAACACAATAGTTTGTCTCTCTTGGTGTCCCTTCTTATCCACCTCTGAGTAGATGCTTCTTAGGTACCTAGGTATCACGAATTGAGGAGAGAGGCGTCAGCTACAGTGTATGTATTACCTCGAGAAATCTCTCTCTCTCTCTCTCTCTCTCTCTCTTTACTATCAAGGTTATCCTGACTCTGTATTTCCACCAGTGTTTTTTATTCCCATTCCCATTCCCATTCACAGTCGAGTTCCACAAGCAGTCCTGTGACTTGAGCATCCTAACTCTTTTGGAAGTTAGGCACTCCTCTCCTCTCCTCGCAAGCGCTCTCATTCGCCACCTTGAGGCCTTCCTTCGAAGTTTACTCCCTGCGGAAGGTACACGTAGGTAACTCACACCTCGAAATGGACGCAGGAGTATAAAACTCGAAGAGATCCTCGATAGACTATCATAGGTGTCCCAGGTGTATGAATCAATCCCCTGCTGCCTACCTACCTACCTACCTACCTACCTACCTACCTACCTACCTACCTACCTACCTACCTACCTACCTAGTCAGTAGTGGCTCCCCTGCCCTCCCCTCGTCGGATTTCATAGACTGGGACTCGTGAAGCAAGTGCTAAGGCTCGTTGGCCTCTGAGGTCAAACAGCCTTGACACGCAAAGAGTGGGCTAACTCTGCATATACCAGCACGCTAGGTAGAAACTGCAAACTTGCATAGATATGTCATGTCGTAACAGTCTGTCACTGATATCACAGACGAGATATGTACGAGTGAAGAGTACTTACCCCCCAGTTGAGTTTGGCCAGGGTGTGAGTCCCAGCGTGGCTTGTCCCAGTCGAGCTACTACTACTTAGGTGCTACTAACTATTAATTAGTTATTACCGCATGCCAAGAAACCTACGCTCCAGGTGCCAGCATACATGCATGCAACAAGGGATTTGCCGATGTGAGCTCCAACTAGTGCTCCGTGCTCCTTTGAAGGCTAAGCCAACAGCAAGGGAGGCTAATGGAGGGAAAACTCGGGGACAGGCTACGGAGCACCTAGTCGTGGAGCACGTTTTGCGCAAAGGGCGTCCTTCGCATGCTCAGGTGGCGAGGAAGTTGGGTTCAGGAAGACCAGAGAAACAGTACAGATGGCTTTCCTGAGATCTGATTGGAGTTTTTGATGGATCCGGGTTTTGCAAGGGCCCGGGGGGTCGCTTCAGTAAGGCTCCCGTACTGGTATTCGTCATTTGGCCCACGCAGAGGTACAAGTACTCCGTACCTACAGTGCACAACAAACGGTTCTAGCCACCCCGAATCACTCATGCCCCATTTTAAAACACAGTTCTGGAAGCTGTCTGATGCCCCTGTCCTCCCAAGGGAAAGGCTAATAGGGAGCACAATAGTTCCTCACCTCCATCCACTTTGCAGACCCTAGTTGCCCCCGTCTGCAAATGATAAGGACACACGCCGGTTTGATCCCTGATTGGACTGCGCGAGCCGCACTTTTCAGAATGGCGGAACTGTGCTCCATCTGGTCCGCGAGATCTTGCCATCCTTAATTCGTACTAGTGTCAACTCGGACGGCGTTCCGGGACAAACCACCAGTCTAATTACAATGTACATAGAATTTGCCCCATTCTGGGACGAGCAGCAGAAAACGCAGATGAAGGGTGCGCGTCAAGGTGGTGTTAATAGGGCTCCATCTGTATCTACCAGGGCGGAGCAGCTTCGTCAAGCTGCTCTTCTCATCGTAGGTACTGTATATATTAACATCCGTAGATACCCTCGAGAGGAGAAAAAGTGAAATCCATGAATATGCTCAGCCTTGTTTCATCTATTTGCACAATATATTTCCTATTGCTGTTCGCAAACAAACTTGACATTGTGACGTTGTGGTATATCAATGACTTCTGGTATACCCAATGACAGTTGAAAGATAACACTTGCCTGCCTACCCGCCTGCTGAAACGCCGTTGCGATGAAATAAGCCATGCTGCCACTTCAACTCCCCTGGCCATGTGTCCAAATGCGAGATCACCAAACAAGAGATGTGCGGCTTCAGGGCTTCCCGAGTCAAGGTTTCCTTCCCAAAGACTTGAGATCAACCTCAAAATCCCCTTTTTCTGAAAGTCAAACGTCCAAGAATGGAACTGGGGCTAAAGACTGTGTGTCGAGGGGGAAACTGAGTGTCAAGACTTAAGACACGAGCACGACGACTTGCGTTCCGAAGTAGAGACCGTTGTTCGTATGTTCGCTAGACGATGACATTTCTCTGCCTCCACATCCTCCACGCCAAGCACCACAGCACAATTGCAGCGGCAACACTTGCAGCGCAGCCCCAGGCCCAGAACGCGAAGCACCGATACCCTATGCATTCACCAGTACTATCACTAGCATTGGAGTATCCTGCAGAGTACACTAGACTCCATACCGCAGCACCTCCTGCAGGCATCATGGCCACAACACCCCAGTTGGTTGCAAAGTTCTCGGCCCCCCAGACCACGGAGATGATGATGGGGACTAAAGAGAAGGACGCCCCATACCCGAGGCCAAGGAGACCTGAGCACAGGAGGAAAAGTGATGGCGTGGAAGGAGTTAGAAATGGAAGAGCGAGAGTGAGGAATGCAAATAAAAGGAGAATTGCCGAGGGAAGGAGGAGCACGAGTCGTGAGAAAGTTGTGCGGGTAGAAGGCGGGATTTCAGGCTCAGATGGTGGCGCGAATAGGTCAGACAGAGTGCCCGTAAAGAGGCGGGCGAAGGTCGAAGTTAACGCGATGATAGAGACATGTGTTGAAGCACGACCGGCTGGCGGACTGGTGACATCAAAATAATGTTTCGGGGTGAGAGTTGGAATGATGGTTCCTAGGTTATTGATATACGCTTCCCCAGGTCCAGTAAGGAGGAAAAAGCCCGCGGCGAGAAGCCACATTGTATGATCGGATAGGAAGGTATGGGTCGCATGATTCAAGAGCCACCATTTCTTCTTCTTTAGGCGAGACTTTTCTTCTCGTTGCTTGATCACTTGCGACTCGGAGAGATTGAGATAAGCTTCTGAATCGTCATCAGACATGGTGTCGTAATCTGAAGAGCCCTCAACATCTATCGTGCCGTAATTGATAGGTGTGGGAGCTCGTGAATCGTGGTAGAATTCACTTTCATCCAGCAAGCCGCTGCGTTCGAGTACCTCGACTCCGTGTTCGATCAATTCCTCCTCGTTGACAATGTGTAGTCCGAGGGTTCCCAGGAGACCAACACCTATCAAGGTCCCCGCGAGGAAGACAAAGTATTTGAATACATCAAGGTCGCCCTTTTCGCCATTAGGTAGTCTTTCATACAGCAGCTGCGCACCAACTTGACTCTCCCACATACCGCTAAGACCAAACGCGGCGATAGGGACTGCGAGCATGAAGCCCCGGTATTTGGCAGTCGCGAAGTTCTTTGCACACGTAGCGACGGCAGAGAGATACATGCAACTTGTGCCAGCACCGACACCGACGAACGCAATAATCATGACAACAAAAGGCCAGCCTTCTCCGTCCGGCTTCGCATCTGGTGGCGGGCCAGATTTGTATGTGTATGCGGCGAGGAGATAACCAAAGCCAAACAGAGCCGATGCAAGGAGTGATAGCGGTGGAGGAGAGTATCGGTCACAGAGATAACCAAACAACGGCACTGGAAGATACATTGCTAATTCCGCCGTTATTGACACCGCATTGACTCTGAACTGGGTGTAGTGGAGGTCGGTTAGAAAGCGGGCGCCGTAGAGAGAAAAGGAGGTGATGGAGCCGGCGCATAGACTGAGTTACAAATCAGTATGTTTAATCAAGTAAGCGACATGTCCTAACATACCAACTCAGCACAGCGCAGACGAAGCTCATCACCCTCGTGACTTCTCTGCGCATTTTGACGCGATCTTGCTCGATGATGCCCTGAGCTACCTGGGCCATAAAATCATAACCATCGTCTCCAGGACGAAGTTCAGAGCCACTAGACCGTCGTCTCCTTCTCCGGTTTCGGTTTATCTCGAAATCTAAAGAAGTAATGCGAGGATTGAAGGTGGGGGAAGTCGGTGCCATCGTCGCAGCCTGGAGGTCACCGAGTAGGGAGGGGGTTATCTTATGTTACGGGTACTGATAGGTGCCATGCATGTACAGCGCGGCATGCAGGGCGGTAATCCGTACTCGGACGCCTGTAAAAATGATAAAAATGGTATGCTGAATTGTCTGGTGTCTGGATAGGCTTGCTGTCGAGTATCGAGACGGCTCTCTGCCTAGTCACAGACGACTCAGAGGTGGACGACGTGGTTTCGGCAGAAACACCTCCGATGATGCAATTGCCGCCTCGGATGACCCTTGGCGGATCTACCCGCTCCAGACCGTGTGCTCCAGCCTTGCCAGACACCCAGTGTGTTAGGACTCGCGAACGAGCAGTTAAAGGTACTCGCGGTTTGCTCACCCTGTATGGATTACCTTCTTGACTTAAGAGATGTCTGACTTGCCGATCTTTACGAATTACGCATGTAATGCGGATGACTTCTATTGTGGTCGTCTTTACCACCACATGGGGTCCCACTGGAGGTATAAAATGGACCATATCTAAGTTATCTATGATACACTCTTTCCCTAAACACCCTGCCACTGCGGAAAGGTACCACGCTATTATGACAGTGCTGCATACCAGGTACCTAAGTATGCCCTCATGCTGCTATGCTATTTTGTGCTCTCCCACTCTGGATTCTGTCTATACGTTAGTTCTTTCATTTTCAAAGGGGGTTTGGAGGTTCAGAACAAACCTTGCGCAAGATGACCAGGTTCTCGAGCGTGCTGCTCAAAGAGATGTATTCTTCATCCTCCAACTCTGCTCGCTCCCCATAAGCTAAAAGCACTGGTGTACTCTGTGTTTGCCAGCCAGTGATTGTTCTTGGTCGGCCAGCCGCTCCAACGACATCCACAGCCTGACCCACTCGGACGTTGACCGTGAGAGGCTTTAGGTCTTCGTCCAAAGTGATCAAGAACCTAGGATACATTGCTGCCACCAAGAAGTAGAGGAGATAGTGAGAATCCCCGAGTATGAATTGCTTCGAATCAATCAGAGATACGAGAACGGTAAGAAGGCCAGACGCAGCAACTCTTGACAAGACCTGTCGATCAGTGTGGAAGGGATTGAGTGACATGGTTCCTTTGCCCATATGTAGAAGTCCCTGCGCGATCCGCACCATGAATAATGAATTCTGGTCTCTGTGGTAATAGCTGGCTAGCTGCCTAAGCAGTTGTGCTAGGCGCGCGTTGTTTGTCCCTGCACCAACCAGACCCATAGCAAAGATCGCATTTATCGCCACCTGGTTATCGTTGTCGTGGCTGTACCTCGAAAGGGTGTCATAGATCTTCATCTGGGGATTGCTTGGGCTGATGAGGCCCATAGCCAGTGGTACTACTTTGCGAATGTTTGGCTCTCCATAGTGCATAAGATGGCCAAATTGCCGGAGGACCATGTCTTGGCCCACATCTTCACCCATGGCAATAAGAGCAAGGCCGAGAACGGCATAAGATTGCACAAGCTGCTCTCCCGCATTCTCCTCCTTATCTTCGATATGGTCATTGCAGATGTGAAGGAGTTCCTGTAACTTTAGCACCGCTCCAGTGCCCGCCCACGCGCACACAGAGGCCAGGGTTGCGGTAGGTGTAGCCATAGGGTGGTCAACTGCTTTCAGGATGTCCAAAATCACGTCAACCTCTTCTTGCTTGCCAAAGTAGAGCAGAGCTAAGCCGAGAGCCATAAATCTGGCCCACTTGTTTTTCAACTGTTTCTGTCGTTCGTTGTCCATCAATTGAGTGGCAATTGCTTCCGCGACATGGTTATTAGATGAACCAACAAAGATCATACCAAGAGCGACGGCAGCCATGGCAGATTGCTGTATATCAAACGAGCTATCCTCTACTATGGGGAGAAGGTAGCCAAGCAAGTCGTCTCGGTTCGATCCAGCATACGAAAGGCCTAGGCCCATTATCGCAGCAAGTCTGATCGAAGGTTTTGGGCTTTGGAGAATATCGTCGTCACTGAGAAGAGAGATGACGGGATCGCCTTCCATTCTGACACCAGAATTGACAATACCGTATGCTAGCAAAGCCCCAGCCTTAATGGTGTCCTCAGATAGCTGTTGGAATTTGTCGATAGTGTCAAGACTTCCTTCAACATCCCATTGCATCAATAGCCCCAGAGATGCAGTAGTTGAAAGCATGCCGTCATCCTTAGTCTTCCACACCCATGGGCGCTGTTCACCTTCCACGAGCATCAATTTGTCACTGCCGAAGCCAGCATTTACAAACGCATTGACGAAAGCGCTGGCCAGGTTGTGCTTGGCTGAGTCGGCAACAGCAGAGCTCCCACGTCCAGTTTCAAGATGTGTCTTGTAAATGTCTTCGGGGACCTTTGGCTCGAGTATGTTGAGTTCTTTTGCAAGAGTCTTGAAATGGTTAGGGAGCTGCGTGTTGGCGAGACAATCGGCGATTTCTTGCTCATCTTTCGTGTCCGAGGGTACATCCAGAGATATTCTCTGGCGAGCAATGAGGAAGGCTAGCTGCTTCTTCAGGGCAACATCATCAGTTGACTCCAAATCTTGCCGTATTAAGTCATGGTCATTGAGTCTAATGGCCACTACCATAGCTTGAGCGAGTTTGTTATATTTCACATAGATATCATGTGCTGTCTTGAGGAAAGCGACATCGTCGGGATAGGTAAGTAGGTTGACCATGCCGAGCATATATAGGCAAACACGCGAGAAGGTGTTTTCGTCAAGGAAACGGGGAATTTCCTCGATCATTTCCAGTTCAGATAATAGATCAACAGCATCTGCTTCTGCGTTGTGGCTCAGGAAATACGGAACAAGAGTCAAGGCAAGCTCTGTAAGGTCGCCAACTTCCCGCTCGTCTGTCAATCGATTCTGATATTCCTGGCCAAGCTCAAGTGCTAGATGTCGAATGTACTCATGACCCCAGGAGCCCAGGTCGTCAGACTTGGAGAGTAATCTGTATTTTAGAGTTTCCAGCTTCTCTTCATCGCCGTAAGTCATGCCAAGTACAGAGAGCATGTCAGCTAGTGAGTCCCTGTCGGAGCCAGGAGGCCATTTGTCGTAGAGTGCCGCGAGTTCGTCATAGTGCGGTCGGAGGAACTTGAGAGGTTTAGGAACGGCGGTCATAGACGAGGTGGAAGTTTTGATGAAGTTCTTGATGGCTTCAACGGCGGGCTTATAGAGGGAAGCATCATCTTCCTTTAATCGCTCGACTAGCATCTCGAGTTCACTCTTGAGTTGTTGATCTTCTTCACTGAGCTCCTCTTCGGCGGGCTCGTCTTGCTTGCCATTCTGAGTTGTATCCTGTTTATCACCGTCTTTCGGGGCGGGTTGCTTCGAGTCCCCATTTTGCATGGGAGTGTCCTCTTCCTTGCCCTTGCCCTTCTCTGCAGCAGTGGGCGTCTTGTCGTTCACCATTGTGGCCGGTTGCCCTGGGTGGCCAAAAAGAAGTTGGGAGGGAGGCGGAGGTTTGAAATGAAAGGCGTGGAAAGGAAACGGACTGAGAAGATGGATGTGGAGTGGTCAAAAAGTGAGAAAGATTGCACAGACAGTGTGCGGAGGAGATTACAGATCAATCAAAGTGAGGAGGTGGAATTGTGAGGACGATAGTAGCATTCCGTAATTAGGTGACTATTGCTGCGCGTCAACAGCCTGCCTGTAGTGGACGGGATTGCGGCGAGGCTGTCTGCATGAAGTGTTCGGCTCACCTTCCACAGCGTCTCACGTGCCACTTGCACTAGTAGTCGGCTAACATTCCTATTCTGATACCTTGACTTTTACCAAAAAGTTCCTAACTTACGGCTCAGCTTTGAACTTGAAGGTCGCTGCTACAAGGTGCCTTGTTGGAGCCGCTCGACCTTGCACGAACCCTGGATCTACCGCTTATTTTCTGATAATGCCTCGTGCCTCGCGCGTCCCGGCTAAACTCATTACCCACAAACCAACCCAACTCGCACCCCACACTCCCAGATTATGGAATGCTAAGGAGCGGATTCGTACCAATGTCGGCCTCAGTCCTCAAGACCTCTCCCGCCTGAAGCGCTCGGAGTCCTTTCATCCTTTTTTCCTAGCGCAGCTAAAGAAAAGCCAAAGAGAAGGAGACCATTCCAGATATGAAAAGATCTACAGTCAGTGGCTGAAGATGCGATACGCTGAGCCAGTCGAAGGCAATTGGTGGAAGAACGAGAAGACCCTCGTTTCCCAGTACATGGAAAACCACCCCGTGCTTCACAAAGTCTCCAAAGATGTCCGAGATTTCATCTCCGCAAACCCTTCTCTGGAGCCATGGCAGATGGAGAATCTGCTACGAAACCCTACTCGTTACTTCAGTCTCCCAAAAAACGTGCCTCTCGAGGACCGACAACAAGTCTATTTGTGAGTGTAGTCATAGTGCTCTCTATCCTCACAGCAATCTTGGTGTCTTGGTGTCGGCCAGCTGACCAGTATCCAGCCCGCCTATCAATGATGCGGTGATCCTATTGCGGACGAACCATCTGGGTCCGCGCTACGCAGCCTTCAACGTGCCGCTTCGTTTCAACAAGCTGGAAATGCGGGACTACCTCAAATCGGTCTATAACGTCGATGTGCTACACGTGAGAAGCACGATCACGCAAATGAAACAAAAGAGGAAGCAGACATTGTCCAGATCGAGCCCTGGATACCTTGTCCGCCCCCGGAGTCAGAAGAAGATGACGTGCTTACTAGCTAAACCCTTCGTCTATCCCGAAGAGGTCAAAGACCTATCTGCGTAAGTTCCAAAATCCCCCCTTCACTCTTTCCGTTTCAACCAGGACGCAGAATCGACTAACCTCACATCCTCAAACCCATCCAGCTTTGACAACAAGGCCTACTGGGAATCGTTGTTCGATCAAGACGACGAATATGAAGCACAATCCACGACGAAAGCTAATAATGCCAACACCGCTGCATTCAAATCACAAGCACGAGCCATAATCAATCAAGTCAAGAGCCCCAAGGATTGGAAGCCCACCTGGGCAGAACTCCCGAGAAACTGGCGTGCTATGGCCGGAGCCGTCACTGCGCCTCCTCCATCTGCATCATCGCAGCCTGCTTTACAATCGACAGCTACCAGCACCAACCCTGAAGATGGGCGCAGCGAGGGCAAACCTTAGCCGGAAATGCTCTCCTACGGTGAAATCCAAGATAGGACGTTTTCAATGTACATTATTTCCACAACAACAACTACTACTACTATCTCGCGCACTCTTATGACAAAGGCCAATGTGGCATATTGTATTTTTGTGTGACAAATCACCTTGTTGGCTATGTTTATATATTGGGAAGGCAGAATTATGGTCTGCAACAACACAGATATGTACACCAACTAACTGGAGCGCGAACAGAAATAGGAGTGCTCACGATGTCCTGGATAGATTCTCCTGGGGATGAAATTATCCAATCCATCCATTTGTCATTTTGATGTGAGGAAGCTCAACTCGCAATCATTATGACCGAGGATGTTTGGGCATAAACCAATGTTGTCGCATAGTACAACGAAGTATAACCTCCCAGTTTAAACGAACGTGTAAAGTCAAAGCATGCACTATAGCTGGGAAAGAGGAATGAGCGTCAGGAGGCACGAATGGATGCTCATAGAGAAGAGCTGGCTATATTAAACTCGAAATACTATGCTTCAATGGAAAGAGGGCTGGACGGACTAACTGACCCGCTCCAACGGCAATCGGCCACAAATCATCCATCCCTCGGTATCGACATACACAATTTTCGTTAAAACTTCCTCAATTCTAAAGTCTGCTCTCAACCTTGGCGAAGTGCTGATCTGTCGCCCACACGGACTCGGGCCAGATATGGCGGAGTGCTTCGTAGACATGCCTGTAATTTCACGTGAACGTTAGCATGAGGACCCAAGAAATCCAGGCAGGGAGTGGTAACTTGGGAACAAAGCGAGGTGATTGAAAGAGGGAAAAGAAAGAGAGAATGATTGAGGTGTTACTCACTTGACATAGATGATCTTTAGATCTGCCTTGACCTCCTCAGGGACGTCTTTGACGTCCTTGCGGTTATGGTTAGGAAGCAGGACGGTCTTGACACCGGCGCGGTGGGCACCGATGAGTTTCTCCTTGATGCCACCAACGGGCATGACGCGACCACGTAGGCTCATTTCTCCTGTCATAGCGATCTCGGGAGGTACAGCCTTGCCCGAAAACAACGAGATGAGTGCGATGGTATGCGCTAGGCCAGCACTGGGGCCGTCCTTTGGTGTCGCACCGGCCGGGCAATGGACGTGAATAGCACGCTTTTCCATGATGTCCTCGTTAGGGTCGTGTGTCAACCCAAGTTCATAGCTGTGGGCTTTCACCCATGTCAGGGCAACTTCCACTGATTCCTTCAACACATCTCCAAGTTTGCCTGTCAATTGTACTCGGCCCTTGCCAGGCATATCTGCTACTTCAATAAAGAGAATGCTTCCTTGCCCACCAGACGAGTACGCTACTAAGCCTGTAACAACGCCAGGACGAGACCGCTTTTCTGCAATCTCTTCCTCGAACCGTTCGATTCCGAGAATATCCTCGAGCTCATACATTTGAACAGTTGGATTGTACTTTGTTTCGTCAACGTCACGTGCGTCAGCGTACTGCACGGCTTTGTAGCGGCAGACCGAGCCGATCTCTCGCTCTAGGTTTCGAACGCCTGATTCGCGGGTGTACGAGGTGATGATAGTATCCAAGACATCCACTGGAATCTGAACTTGGCCTTCTGAGAGACCATTTGTACGGATCTGCTTGGGGATGAGATGTTGCTTTGCAATGTGTCGTTTCTCAATCGTGGTATATCCAGAAAGTTGTATCGTTTCCATACGATCAAGCAAGGGTGCGGGTATCGTATCGAGCGAATTGGCTGTGGCGATGAAAAGTACCTTGCTCAGGTCAATGGGGATGTTGACATAGTGATCATTGAAGCTATGGTTCTGCTCAGGGTCAAGGACCTCAAGCATAGCCGCTGATGGATCACCATGGAAGTTGTTCGAGCTTATTTTATCGATCTCATCAAGAAGGAAAACTGGGTTCGCGACGCCAACCTTTTTCAGGCCACTAACAATTAGACCAGGCATCGCAGCGACATAGGTGCGTCGATGACCTCTTATTTCAGCCTCATCACGAACACCACCAAGAGAAATTCTGTGGAACTTTCGTCCCAATGAAAGTGCAATTGACTTTGCTAGCGATGTTTTTCCAGTGCCAGGAGGTCCAACTAACAGCAGAATGGGCGATTTGTCAACCATTCTCTTTGACTTGAGGACATGAAGCTTCGCGGTAGCAGCATCCTTCTCATCGTCGGGGATCTGTTCAGCCACCTTCTCCTCGCCTTCGGCGGGTGGAGTAAGCTGTTTCGTAAGGCGGGCGATTTGTTGATCGACATCAGCATTGACCGATTGTTTTAGCTTTAGAACGGCCAGGTATTCCAAGAGGCGCTTCTTGATCTTTTCCAAACCATAATGATCGTCATCAAGCTGTTTGCGTGCTCGCTTGAGAGTATCTGCGCCTAGCTGATCATCCGTTACTTTGGTCCAGGGGATTTCGGCAAGATTTTCGACATAAGTTCTGATTACGCCATATTCTGCATTGGCAGGGTTCATTTTTTTCAAACGCCTCAGCTCCCGATCGGCGACTTTTTGGGCTTCTAGTGACAAGCCAGCTTCCGCTATCTTCTTCCGTAGTTCTTCAACTTCATTGACTTCGTTGTCTTCTTCTGCATCACCGCGACCTTGTCCAGGCATGCCCGGTGGCGTCATGCCATTGAGGCCAGACATCGCCCGTCTTGCGAGTGCCTCGCGTTGACTCTGGTTGAGATCAGAAATGTCCACGCCGAGATTTGGAAGGGATGTTGAGGTGACCGAGGTGATTTTGATGTTTCCATTTATGCCTGAGATCTGCTTATTCAAAAGGGCCAAGACTCGTTCTAGTCTCTCAAGCAAATCCAAAGTTCCCAAGATGCGTAGTTTCTCTTCGAAGCTAGCTTCTACAATATCAGTCATAAAATCGGCTAATTGGCCAGCCTGTGACAGGTCTTTCTTTGCGATATAGAGTTCGAAGCGGCGAACGATGAGTGGCGACAACACTACGGAAGCGGGTCTAAACAGGGACGAGAGCCTGAGCAGGGTAAGAAGTTCGCGAGAACGTTGCTTAAGTCGGGTGAAGCTTGCTCGAAGATCACCATCGTTGAGATCCGGGACTTCATCTTCATAGAAAGTGACTTCGGCTTCGAAATGTGGCTTTTCGTGCTTGATCCTGTCGATCTTGAAACGTTGTAGGCCCTCGACGATAAGATAGGGATCAGCATTCGAGTTGCCCTGAACGCCAATTATCTTCGCAAGAGTGCCATATCCAAACAAATCTTGCTTCCTTGCTTTTCCAGGATCTATGTCGGCATATTGACTTTGCTTGCTGCTTTCATTCTCGGCGCTGTCAAGTAATTCTCGGCCATCTGGACTAAGGAAAGGAGAGTTCAAAGGGACGCAGCCGACTGGTAGTTGGGCGGAGCCTGTCCTCGATTTCGTTGCTCTTTGGAACGCGGATGAGAGAAGGAGAGGTATGTCCGCACGATTAGCAACTGAGATACGTAGGGTGACCCCGGGCAGAAGGACGGAGTCTTTAGCCAGAGGAATCAGTGGAATGGTAGCCTTCGCAGTGTAACCCATGTTGACAGCGTGCCAGTGGCAGGAGGATGAGATGAGAATGCAGAGGATGGGGGACCACGAGGGTGATGTTTATGAAAGTCTGGGGTATGCAAATAAGATTAGTGATTTGGACATGGGATCACCCTATCGTCCTCCATGGAAGATACTCGATAGTTGCCGACGAGTCGATGACCGATGTGAAGCCGGCTGAGTTCCAAAGTTTATGTCACCCGTATTGCCGAGGCTCTGGTGGGATATCTCTCACGTGCTGTCTTAAAATCACGTGTGGCCCCTCCGGCTTCGGCAGGGACTATTTTCCCGGATCTGGCCCTAGAGCATGCATAATTCAGTGTTTTAGAAAATACCTTGGGTAGGTGTACCACATTGCAGGGAATTGACTTTCAACTTGGCTGTATGCTTCAGCCTGTTTTCTGAGGTTCGCTCTCAATTTCTCTCTCTATTCTCTCTGGTGACGCGCTCGTCGTCATGTCGACCTCTGCAGTGGTCTCTGGGGAGGACGCTCTGATTGAAAATTCTGAGCAGCAAAAATCTACGACTTTCAATGTTGGCACCAGAAAATCCAAATTGGCATTGGCCCAGACAGATCTAGTTGTCAAGGCACTGACTTCTGCTTGCCCTGACCATGTGTACGCAATTAAGGCCCGAGACACGGCTGCAGGCGATGTCGATAAAGTCACTCCCTTCAAAGACATGCCTGTGAAGAACATATGGACCCACGAACTCGAGACATTACTAGTTGAGGGCCACCTTGATATTCTAGTCCATTCTCTAAAAGGTTTGCGTCTCTTCTAGCATCTTTTACTTTCCCTGATGCGTTTCAGACGTTCCAACACAATTACCGCCGGGTTGTGAGCTCAGTGCCGTGCTTGTTCGTGAAGACCCCCGAGATGTTTTGGTGGTCAAGGCTGGTCAGAAGCAAGTCAATATTGACGAGCTGCCTGCTGGCTCCGTAGTTGGCACATCTTCAATCCGCAGAACTGCACAAATTGCTTTGAAATATCCTCACCTGGTAGTGAAGGATATGCGGGGCAACATCGGAACCCGCCTAGCTAAGCTGGATGCCGACGATGGCCAGTTCGATGCAATCATTCTTGCCGCTGCCGGGCTTCTTAGAATTGACCTTGGAGGTCGGATCACTCAATACCTGGACTCGAGAGACGGGGGTATGCTCTACGCTGTTGGACAAGGTGCTATAGGGATTGAGAGTCGATCAAATGATCCTCGAGTTCAAGCCTCGCTCGAACTTATTGATCATACCGAGACACATTTGGCCGTGGCTGCAGAACGAAGCTTATTGAGAACGCTCGAAGGAGGTTGCAGCGCTCCTTTAGGAGTTGAGACTTCGTGGATCAAGGGCGACAACGGCAAAACACTTCTCCAAATGAAATCTAACGTTGTTAGCACGGATGGAAAAGAGAGTGTGGAAATAGAATTGACGCAGGAAGTGAAGACCAAGGCCGAAGCTGAATCCTTCGGTGTTAACGCCGCCTCGAAACTGCTTCATAAGGGCGCCGACAAAATTCTCAATGAAATCAAAGCAAAGAAGCCAACCACTGTCATGGATTTGGCAGAAAAATAAGCCAACCCGCACAATCAAGGACGCTAGAGGACGGCCAGGAACAAAAGCGCAATTTCCTGATACGGTTGGGGAGTCATCTCATCTGATGAGCTTATCTGGGGGGATACCTGGACATCTTATCCTCTGTTCAGGGTATTTCCAGCACCTTTTGGGTTGGCTTCAACAAAATTATCCCATTCCCTAGCTTTCATTGTCGCAGCATCAACCTCCGCCATGTTGTCCTCATCGGGTTCAGGCTTAGGCTCATCACCAGTCCCTTTGATGATACCACCTCGCCTATGCTCCTCTGCTAGGTACTCGTCGATGCTCATCGTTGGTAAATTGTGGCCTGGCCTGAACACACCCTGTTGAAGCTGGGTTCGCTTGTCTATAATAGTGAAGGGCTGGAGCGGTTTGCCACTTTGACTCAACAGTGGGCCCCCTCGACGACCAAGTCCTGCGAGCGTAGCAGGGCCATCAAGTCGTTCAGTGAATTCATTTGGCCGGGTAGGTGCTCTATGATCCGAAGGAGGTCCAGTTTGCGCTGGTGCCGCTTGGCGCATTTGCAATAACATTTGCAACTCCTGTGTAATCATGTCGAGAGAAGAAAATGCTCGGTTGACCGAAAGTGAGACCTCTGCTAGGTACAGGTCACGAATGGTTTCATCATCAATGTTAGCTTTTCGAGACTCGTTTCTGAGATGCTGCTCTTGTTAGATAAGGTCCAGGCGATCAATGATAAAATTCTCTCACCTCCAGCTTCTGCTTGAGCACTTTTTCTTCTTGAAAGCGCCCAATCTTGATCTTGCGTTTGTCTTCAGGGTTGTTTGTTGCTATCACTCTGAAAGTTCCCCGTGACTCTAAGAAACGCTCATAGAGTTTTCTGTCTGGTGAATTCAGTAGCGCGTATTGATCTAACCTCGTCAGAAAGCTTTCTAAGAGTTCTGAGGATTGTTTCAAAGACGCGATCCTATCATCACCATAGGCTCGTGTCTTCAGTTCGGCGAGCGTATAGTCGACGGTCAGATACCTACGATCGGGGTTAGTGAGCTTTATCTGTGAGATATCGATGGGTTTTTTCATACTGGAGATCGTTGGTAGAAATATCCTCAAGCTCCTCATTCGAGCTGAAAATCGACAATTTTTGGATGAGTTGACAGCATGCTTCGAGGCTGTCGATAATTGATTGAAGGCTCGTTTTGAACGCTTCACTCTGCGGTTCGAGAAGTTCCAATTCGTCCTGTTGAGATTTTGTCCGCAAAAATAGCTCTTTCAGAGAACTATCAGAGGTCTCCATATTAGGTCAACTGTTCTTTCGAGTTCGAGCTTCGAATACCGCTTCGAGGAGTGCCTTATATCAAATCTGGACAAGAATAACTTGAAGAGTTCTGTGTGTCATTTCTTGCCGTGGACGCAACCAGGCTTCTCTAGTGGCAAGTTGTCGATATTAAATATACTAGAACATTCGTTTCCTGTGCTAACAGAGGATGGATTGGTCGGAATTCTAGTCACTTGTCTCCACGGACTCGGATCAAGCGTTATATCATCAAAAGGTTATGTGCATCCCTATCGAGGTTGGTAAGCGAAACACGTCTTGAGGACGAAACGGTGAGGCCCAATAAGATCCGGTGTGGCGATGCCAAGATGAGTACGGAGTATTAATATAACATGCTCGTGCCTCACCCCGGATTCGGACGGGATGACGCCGCCCTGTGCTCACCCTGGCTCACGCGAGTCATGGTGATGCAGGCGGGCGATCGCGCGTGTGTCACCCTTAATAGGGCCGAAACGCCTGGCGCCTATTTACTGGTTAGTTTTTGATTTACAAGAATAGCTGCAAATCTATCAAGTTCTATATCTGCATTTTTAACAAATAGAGTATTACTATGACTGGCTCTATTAGTGCTAGCTTCATGATGGGGACTTGTGCCGTGAGCTGATCCAATCTACTTAACTTGAACTTTGAGGTTCATTTAAAAGCGGCGTCCGTAACGTTACGCTTTGACGCTCGTCTGGGCTGGACTGGCCATGCCTTCGAGGGGAGGACAGCGACATTCAAGATATCGAACTGCGCTGCCTTTGAGGAGATATTTGAACAAGAACCCCTCTCGCTGCTTCCAACCACTTCCATTCTTCTAGGTTTCTTGACGCTACCGCCCATTCTCTCGCAAGCTTCATTTGACAGCGCAATGACTTGACGGCTTCGAGGAATGACGTTCCTCTTTCTGCCAGCCCTTTGTTGACTAAGGAAGGGCCTTCACAGCGATGAATGCCTCCCGCCATCCTCCGAAGTGAATACTAGCCTCCCTGAGCGCTCGAGCCCGGTTCACGAATATTGTCCTTCGCGAACTGTCCCTCTCGCCTGACGTTGCGAAACAGGCACATCATCTCTGGGGAAAGCAAAGTCATAGTACTCTCACCATTCGCGCCTGTCTCTTTACAGGCTGCGTTGTGGGGATATAGTCCTGGGCCACCAGATTCCTGGCGTTGTGATGGTGGTGATGCTGTCTTCTTCGGATCCGACCTCAGGCAATCCCTGACACGATGGTAGTGCAACACCAGGGAACAGTTGACAATACCCATGTTGCTGTGAGCAGAGCAAGGTGATCAAGGTCTTTACGACGAGCGATTGGGACGACGTCCCCCATATAACTGAGAGGGTTAATCTGCTTATCTATACTCGACAGAAGGCAAACCCGGATCCCGATTCTCGAACGATACTTTGGTCGCCCTCCAAATCATTACGGTGCACCTCGAGTTCCGAAGTCGTCAAACCCACCAGGATAAAGTTACACGTTGTCAATGGCAGTCACTAGGATCGTGCAGGGCCGTGAATAAATCGAATTTGAATTTCAGATTGTCATATGTCTCTCACATCTGGATGTTTCACCCCGCTTTGGGGGAATTTTCTGTCGTCTCGGTCATATCATCCACCGCAACGTGCTGCGCCCTCCGGCTCCTACGGGATACAAGATGCAATATATCTCTTCCGATATTGAGCTGTCGAGGAGATGGAGGCACTCGGTGGAACCATGGATTATCTGCTCCTCCCAAATGCCCATCTGGAAGTTGATTAAGGCGTACGGTGCCACTTGATCACACATACCCACCGAACCATCCATTAGCGTTTTGATTCTGTCCGCCGCGTACCAGGCCAGGTAGCACGCGTGCCGAAGTTGACGATTGAGATACACCTGGACTAGGAGCCACCTTGCTGGATCATTTTAGAGGTGTTAACCCCCGCCAATCAAAACTCTGCCTTTTCATGGCGAAGCCGCGGGGAGCAGAACCCGCAGCAAATCGCGGCACCAGTACAAGGCTTGCCAGTGTTAAGTACAGGCCTTGAGGGTGGCGTTGGTCAGTAGCCCAGGTACTTTAGCTGAGCGGCATCCGGCCCGCTCATTTTGTGTGCACAAGGAGCTTGATCTAAGCCCCTCAGCCTTACCTGATACGCTTGAACGTTCATGAGAAGGGTGGCTGTTCGGGTGTTCAAAAGCCTAAAGAGCCGGAGGAGTATCCCTCATGCCGTGACAGCATCCAAATGAATCACGAGAAGATGATTATACTTGCTTTAGGCATCCAGTGCGCTCCTGCCACCCTATCCTTACTTCTCCAGGGTAGCATTCCTCGACGACGGGCACCATTCGCTCTGTCTTACTTAGAGGTAAAATAGATCCGCTGGAACCTTATTGCTTCAGCAGAAAGCTATCAGAAGTGTTTGGCAACAGCCCAGACTCTGTTGTTTTGAAGCAATCGTGAGACGCTTCAAGGCCGACTCCCATGGGATTATTTTGAACATCTGCGGTCTGAAATAACGCATCGCGATTGATGGACCGCGCCAAGCCTAAGAGCTGGACGATGATGCCATACGTGTGTGCGCTGACTACGGATTCCATAGCGCCGATACGGATCTGTCAATGATCAAACATGTCCTCATATCAAGCTCGCATCGATGCAAATGCAGTTATTGGCCATTGCCAAACATCTCCCAAACGCTCTTAGGGGGTTCATATGCTTGCGTGCCAACAGGAGTATATTTCATCTCGAGCCTATTTGTTAATTTGTTAGCCTCAAGCGGTTAGAAATGAGAGCACAAATAACTGCGTGGAACATACCCAAAAGCTGATGGCCCACCCATCTTTAATCCCCTCTCGGTGGTCCATACAGGCGGTGCTGTCAGTGCGACCACACTGACTCTCAAGCCATACTTGTAGTCCGAGATGCCCAACGGCGCGCCATTTTCCATATCCAGGAAACAAATGAGGTCTGGACAGATTGCCAGGAGTTTGTCTTCGTCACCTTCCTGCTTCAGGACAGCGCAGAGATTCTCATTTTTGAACTCGACGGCCAGGGAGGGTGCTGATGAGTTGTTTTCGCCGCTGGATCGTGAGGTTGGGTTTTCGGAGAGCGCAGAGAGAAGGACACTGCCTCTGGTAAAGCCCTTTGCGACGTGTCGTGTCACAGAGATGATTTTCCCCCGAAAAAGAAGGGCCCCGTTTTGCTCTTGTAGCAGCGCTGTTACAGGGTCGATTTTCTTGCTACGACAAAGAGCGATCGAACGGCCAATGCACCATGCTATGCAAGCGTCAACTGAATTCTCAATACAGCCGTGCAAACCGCAGAAGGTTTATAGGATCATATACCTAGAGAATAGCTGTTTCGAGGCAGGGTGCGAGCCTCACTGCCATTAAGAGGGTTGATACAGATGCCTGCCAATGAACCTAGATCGGTGCAGGCATCTCGCATCAGCTCCTCTGCCCGAAAGCTGTCTTTTTCAGCCGTGAAAACCTAAATGAATGTCAGTCAGCCCCGGATCGAGATGGACATGACGTTGTGACGGCACCTCTCGTCTGCCTGCTCCATCTGCAACGGCCGCCGGGACAACCGAGACGTCCCTGAGGCAGCGCACCGTTTGCCATAGGTAAGGGTAGGCTCGTGCTACACAGTCAGCGTCCAGAGTACTTTTGCCGAAATGACATGCCGCGAGGAGTGCCTCAAAAGCGTTCATCCCTCCTATCTCATTAGGAATTACGGCATCAAACGAAGTGATGTCAGCTGTTTCTAGGACTGCGTTCATGGCATCGATAACCCTATCGCAGATGGTCAGTGTAGGTCGAACAGTTGGGGTACAAGCTTCCTTCCTACTCATGCATGCCTGGAATTCGCTCGAGATAGACCGTTGGAGATCCCTATTCATCAGGTAAGCCACATTAATCGGAAGACGTAGGGGCACTCACCATGAAACCAGCAGCCAGGACAATAGCGCCATCGGGTAGTGTTTCCTGCCGCCTGATCGTGATAACCTCGCCCTTTGCCAACGCGTGCAAGCAGGCAACATAGCTGGGATATGCATCACTACAGCTTCCGACTCCCAGAACTCCAGTGCCGTCTTGGAGGAATTGCAAGTCCATTTCCGACAAATACCACAGATCCCCCTCTACCCTTGGTCTGTATGACTCAACGTCAAGTTGGTGGATGATATCGAAAGACGATGCTTTGGAATTAACCCTGTCTGTATGGTTCTCGGGACCGGCACTTTTACCGAAACCGTGAAGCATGGGCAACTGGCTTTCTTCTGGATCATTGCGGCCTTCTGATAGGTCCGCAACAACCCGAACAATCAGTCTCGTGGCTCCGTTGGTGGCATAAGAGACCGGGATCAGTTCAATCTCGACGACTTCCAGCGTGGCCCTGCTTCCTCCTGAAGCAACACAGCGGTCCATTGCAAGAGCTTTGGCTTCCTCGATCTGCTCGTTCATTGAGGCATTGTCAGCTTTTGGTGCGACGATCGTATCTACCGAACCGCTGATCTTCCCGATCTGCGCCAGAGTTAGTATTCAAAGACGAGGATCATGCAGGATTTCTTACCGCGGCACCAACAGCATTGGCCACTTCGAAATATTTGGGACGGGTGAGCTCTCCCACTCCTGCAAGCTCATCACCAATTATGATACTCCCACCACCAACGAGGATTACTCGCGCATCTCCCTGCTTCGTCTTGACAAGGTCAATCGCCTCTCCGATAGCTCTCTTGATCTCTATCAGCCCAGAAGCCCTGAGATGTGACGGCACAAGTCTCTCTGTCAGATCGTTGGACAAAATCAAGTCTGTTGCCTACATGACAATTTTAAGCACAAAGACTGCGAGAGTGTCTTGATCACTGACAGTAAGAGTCTGCCCTCCAAAATAGATTCCATCTCGGGCCAGGCGCGAGCCTACCGAATCTGGACCAATACAAGTTCGATCATTCACTGTTCTAACCAGAGGGCCGCCGCCTAGGGCGATGCTGTGTACATCAGGGATGGTGAAATTAGTCCTCACCCCAGCAACCTTGACGAAAGCAGCGGATTGTCTTGGAAACCAGTCTTCAACAAGGCGCAGATATCGGTCGTGGTCCTGTCATACGTCAGTAGATTGACTTCAGTCTCCAGAGACAAACTCACCCTCCCACGTCTACCACGAGGACTTCTCTGTCGTCCGCCTCATCTTGTGAGAGTGATCCCGCCAGCAGTGCCGCCCCTCTTGCACTATTCGTAGGTCCTGATGAGAAGCAACCTATTGGATACTCGGCGGCTTCCGACGCTTTACTCAAGGTCCCATCGTTGAGGGTAATGTACAAACTACACTTGCCCAGTCTCTGGACGGCAAACTTGAAACCTGCGATGACATGATGAGCAAAGCGTCGCAAACTTGCGTTGAGGATGCTAGCATTCTCTCGTTCCAGGAAGCCCAGTCTGCCGATCTTGTGGGAGCAAGACACGTCGTATCCTGGTCCAAGTTCTGCAACGAGAAACGATTCCGCTTCCAGCTCCTGCTTCGGATTCGATGGAGAGTTGATGCCGATCACGACGATGCTTTTGATTGACGTCGACTTGATGATGGCAGCTTGTTCCTTGAGTTGTTCATGTCTCAACCCACGAACGAGCCTGCCATCAACTGGTTCAATCAGATGATGTTCCAACCGGCAAGCGTGGGTCAGTTGCGGCAGCATGATGCAACTCACCTTGATAGCCACCATCGACATAGCCACAATGCCCTTCCATCAAGATACGAAGACCTGCTGGAAAATGCACTAAGAAGAGCACCTGTTAGTGGCTGCAGATTCACCAGATTGGTGGAAGTTGCGCACGGAATGGCGGGGACCGCTGAGAATAAGGCCCACACAGCCGGACAACGGCGACCTTGTCAAGCTTGCTTCGATCCTGCTCGAGAACGGCATTGACGAATTGCTGCATTCGGTCGTGAGCACAGTCCCGAGACAAGACTTTGACAATTCGAGGCACTCACCGTTGTACCAATCTTGACCGATTTGATCTGGCTGGGAGTGATCTCCCCCTTTCTCACAACCTCTCGAATGGCGAGCTCGACGCCTGCTTGTATGTTAGAGGTTGTAGGCGTCTTGTGCCAGGCCACGACCTCTTCATTTTGAAGTATAACGGCCTCCCGAAACGTGTCAGTACTGTACATCAGTACCCTTCGAGCGGAAGCTCTCTCACATCTGTGTTGGTTCCGCCGACATCAATGCCAATCAGGTACGAAGGAGTTTTACCCGGCATTCTCGGGGGCGAAATATGCCAATGAGATGAGAGAAGATTGCTGTCAAGACAGCTGCAGAGTACAGTTTCAATGTTCTTTTTGTTTGCAGCCGCAGAAAATCCTTCTCACTCTGCTATTTGTAGCGAAGAGGCCTGAATCTGTGCTCGGAATGAAGATAGGTACGGGCTCACACGCTATATGTAAGCTTTAGTATTCTAGGCGCGTGGATCTAGCATGGATATAGTACAGTTGGGGTTCCTCCGTGGGTCATCTCCGGCATGCAAACCAGATATCCGAGCATGTAGCTAATGCTGCGTGGCCATGTTCCTGACAAGTGAGTGATTTTGAAGTTTTAATCCCTGTGACCATAGGTATGGTTCGACGATGTCTGCCAGTTGGCTAAAAGACGGTTTTGAGGACGTTACAGCCGTGGTTTTGTGAACAGCTGACAGTTTTTATCATTTATACATCACGTAATCTCCTCCCTGGCCGATGAAAACTCCTTAGATTTCGCCTTAACAATTTGGCAGCCTGCATGTAGCACGCTGACATTCTGTCTCAAAGGACCTCAAAGTAGGGGCAAAGTACTTACTCGTAGTACGTACTAGATACGTAGCTGACCAAATGTCAAACCTTGAAAATACTAGTACCTGGCACGTTTTTTGCTGTGGTCGCAACCTCACCTAGGTACCTATGAGGGACCGAAGTTTGTGTTGACGAGCGCCGCTTGGCTAGACTCGCCCTTCCCCTGGTTCGTTGATGTCGTTGATGATCGGTTACAGGTAGATAGGAGAACTGCCCCGCTTGGTAGTGCTAAGATTGCATTAATTCGCACATAATACGGCGGGTGTTCTCTGTTTAAGATTTTGAGTGGTGGGTACTCAACCAGGAACAACAGGCCCTGCTTTGCCATTAGCCACCGATGGAGCTAGACTGGGCCCTCTCCAGACTGCAAGTTTGAAGTGTGCCAATGGAGGCCTACCATCGGCTAGATAGCAGATGTGACCCGTCTCTGGCAAGACGCTGCTGCACTAGTGGGAGGAGATGAGCGACGAGTCTTCCGAAGTGGGCCATGGACTACCCGTCGTTCATTCTAAAGTGGATTGCCATGTTCTCAAGACGCCATCAACACATAAGAAGCCGCCCAGCAAGGAATCAATGGTACTGCTTGGTTCCGAAGGCGAGGCCTGATCATGAGATCAGCTATCGAAGACGAGTCCCGATAACAAGGCCGGGGACGTGAAAATAAAGTCGGAGTCAGAGCCAGTTCTCTTTTGGACTCAGTCAAGTCTTTGTCAACTCATATACTCTTGGACTGAGCCCCGGACGACCATATCACTGCAAAGCAAGAGGAGGTCCATCCCACAAAGCTAGCATTCGCTTCCATCGCTACACCAGCTCCAGATAAGAGCGGCGAATCAGCTTCAGCTCCCTCTGATCTGCAATATTACGACCGTGACACGAGTGGACCTCCTGCCACGCAAAAAGAGGTTTTCTCATATTACGCTTACTACGCTGGCAATAATGGGATAGGATCCTTCCAATAGTCAGTCAGGCCCGACTCCTCCTCTCGATAGTACATGCTGACCTTACTCTAGCTCGAATCTCCTGTTCCCAGAACTTGATCTACCAGGCAGGCTTCAATCCGAATGTTCTGCCACTGGGTAGCTCCAACTGCGATGTCGATCCCAATGCACCATGTCATGTCTTCTGGAATGGGGGCACAAAACCCTACAGCTCGGTCGTCTTGATCGCCTCGGGTCTGACTTTCCTATCCCAGGCCTTGGTCTTCATTGGAGTGGGAAGCTTGGCCGACTATGGCAATTGGAATCCATGGGTCGTCCAAACTTTCTCCGTCATATGCTGGGCGTTTGAATTTGGATTTCTCGGTGTTAGGAGGGCAGACCAATGGAGAACGTCGATGGCTCTCTATATTTTGAGTGGTATGTCTAAGGTCTACCACATATCTTTTGCCCTCTCCCAAACTGACTATGCTCCAGCAATCACTTTCTGGGCCTCGTATGTCTTCTTCAACGCCATCTTTCCCAAGCTCTGTCATGACCTGCCCGAAGTCCGTAATGCACATGACGAATTATTGGAGGGCAAGATCAGCGAAGAGGCGTATGAACACAGGTGTTCCATCGCCCGTTCAAAGATCACGAACATGAGTTATGGCTGGAACAACGTCGGATTCACAGCCTGTGGTGCACTCTCACTAGCCGCACTGGCAGGGATTGGTGCAAACAACTCTACTGCTCAAAACAACTGGGCTATTCGGTATCAGTGGCTGTGTGCACCGGATTCTGGATAGTCCTCGCCATCCCTTGGTTTCTGTGGGAAAAGAAACGCCCCGGACCACCGTTACCAGCAGGAGACAACTATCTGACCTTCGCCTTCAAACAGACCTGGTTCGCTGCGAGACAGGCCTGGACTTTGAAGCAGACTTTCTTCTACCTGATTGCATTCTTTCTGCTTGCGGACGGCATATGAACTATTATTACTCTTGTCGCGATTGCACAGACCAAAGTGGTTGCCTTCTCTGCCACCCAGAACACTTATTTGATCATGGTCCAAGGAGGATCTTGTGTTGTTGGTGTTTTCGGCGCCTATCACGTCCAGCGACTTTTCAACTTCCGAACGAAAACCATGCTCCAGGCTTGTAATCTTGGATGCGTTCTCGTCGGACTTTGGGGAATGGCTGGAATTTGGACGACCAAGATCGGCTATCACAATCTATGGGAATTTTGGTTTTTCAACGCGCAGTACGGCTTCACCATGGGTGCGCAATTTTCATATGGACAGGCATTCATGGCGGAACTCGTGCCTCGAGGGAGGGAGTACATGTTCTTTAGCTTGCTGGGAATTGTTTCCAAGGGTTCTGCTTGGATCGGCCCCATTGCTTCCAGTGCCATCGTCGACGTGAACGGCAATGCCTGGACCCCATTCCCATTTGTGGTTGCACTAGTTCTTGTCCCTACAATTGGTATTTTCTTTATCAGCGAGTCCAAGAGTCGCGTCGAGTGCGCCGAGTACCTTGCAAGAGAAGCTACCAGCCTGCGGAAGTTAAACATAAACGCCAAGGTTGTAGAGAAATGAGAGCCTGGCTCACAGATAGAATACAGATAGAACCCTAATAACTTGCGATTGTTCTCCTATGGTCGCGTGTGACGTTGCTTGGATTTTTATCTGCCTCGCCCTCTCGGTGGTGATTGGTTCTAAAAGCGGCGGCCTGTCGATGGCACGTAGTGTGGTTTCAAGTTGTTGAGGACATTTAAATTAAGCTTGGCAGAGATGTCGATCAGCAATTGAGGAACTCGTCCTAGACAGGACGTCGAACGATCAACAACAATGGACATCATCTACTGGCTCTCAAGTTTCTAATTATTGCTAGACGAGTAGTGCAGCGAGGTACTATGTGAACCTTCGATGATTGGACAAAGTTGGCGCCTGGAGCAGGCGTCAAGCCTCCCGTTCCGAGAACGAGGACCGGTCAGGATTGATACTTTTCGCTCCGTTCTAGAGAAACACTCACTGACTATAGATCTATGCACAGGCTGTTTGACTTGTAGACAGGGTAAGGTCAAATGTGACGAAGAAAAACCGACATGCCATCGCTGTCGAAGACTACAATTTGAATGCACCTGGGCTGAGCAGCCACCACACTCCCAAGGCTCTGTGCGTCTACCACGAGAAGGGAGAATCGTATTGGCCAACAGAGCAGCCATCGTCCCATCGTGCGGACCACTTATACAACCATTTGTTGTCGAATTTCCGAACGCAGATCGAGCTTCTCTTCCCTATCTCAGACATTTCATTACCTTCTGTTCTCGGTTTCTTGCCTATACCAATGATGGACAGGGTAATCCGTTTCAGCAAGAGCTGGTCCCTCTTGCCGCTTCCTCTTCAGCTTTATTTCACTCAATGCTCGCCATTTCTGCCGGTCACATGGCCAGAGGGGAACCACGGCACACTCTCGCCGCAGTAAAGTACTATTCAACTGCACTTCGAGAATTGAACCTCGCCTTGTCCGAACCTACTCAACTGTCCTCAAATTCTTCGCTCGGCGCATGCCTTTTGTTATGTGTTTATGAGGTAAGTACAACATCTGATCATCGAGACTCACTTACTAAAACACCCAAAGATATCCCATTCAGACAAAAGTCTTTGGTTGCAGCATCTTCGAGGAGCTCGGGATCTGATCATGTATCGAGGGGGCCCTCGAACATCCGACTTTCTTTGCCGATTTTTCTCATTGCTGGACATATCTGGATCCTTGTCGTCTGGTAGAGGTCCGTTAATACAAGGCAATTACTGGCTTGAAGTTGACAAGCCGAGCACCAATTCCTTCAATCAGAACGATATAAAATGGCCGTATTACGATGATGGGTCAGTCATGGTAGACGCCTTCCACGAATTAATGGTCTATATGGCGAATCTCTCAAAACTCTCTGCCCAATCAATGACCGAATTCGGTCGACAGAATCCACACCTCATCCACGAGAAAGCGATGTCAATCCAACAAGGATTGCATGAATGGTGGAATCTACGGCCCCCGGAGTTGCGAGACCAGAGTAACGACTGGCGATGTCTTCCCCAGGCGAAACCACTAGCGGAGCCGGAGTTACTGGAACAAGAGTCGTTCTCGAGTATCCGATCCTGCAAGGACGCATGTATCATCTACCTAAACCACATCATCAACCCGACCGGCATACATCCCCAAGGATCAGAAGTTTCCGTCGCAGCTGAAGGCATTCTGGAAATTGCTAGGAAGACGCCAGAGGGCTATGGTTTGGAAATGGGTCTACTTTGGGGCATGTTTATGGCTGGAGTTGCCATCTTCAATGATACCGAAGCAGAGGCTCTAATCCGCCGACGGCTAAGTTCAGATGCAAGCATCAGTATCTACGTGAGTACTAGATAGAGACCAGCTTAGGAAAAGGCTGACAAAGGGTCCCTTTAGCATGCCGATCGAGGTCTAGAGTTATTGGAAATTCTCTGGGAGAGGCAACACCGACTCAGCTTGAAACTTGATTGGAGGGAGCTCCAGAATGAAATGGGCGTCCAGGTGCACGTTGTGGCTCTTACCCCCTCAAATGTTGGTCCAATTCTGATCATATGTTCTTCTAGGTTTATTCTCGCTTAGAACCAGCACACCTTCTGTGTTCGTGGGCAACATCTACGAGTGGCAACTCTCAGCCGCCGACAACTTTGTTTGGAAAACGGAGGAGCTTATCCCGATCCCGTGTCACGAAGAGGGTGGTGTCTGCAGGAACGAATCCTGTCACCCCGCCTGCTATCTTATGGCCGATGGCCTGTATGGAAATGCAACGGAATGAGCAAGAATGACGGTGGGTTTTACATACAGGAGGATAAGGATCAACTCTACGGCAGGCTAGACGAACTTCTTCTACACCCACCAAAGGTACGGCCAGGCATCTATAGCTTGGACCTTCTAAGTACCATTCAACTCTATAGGTCGTGGTATAGAGTGTTGAAAGGTTATATAAAGGCGGGATTTTAGGTCAGTGTAGGTAGACTCCCGGGAATAGGTGGTATTGCGGCGGAGATTTCGCGCATCGCTAGATCTAAGTACGTTGCCGGCCTTTCGGAGCAAACCCTCCTGCACGATCTCCTGTGGTTTGCTAAGACTGTGGAATGCGCCAGTCGTCCCGAAACCTGGCGTGCTCCAACTTGGTCCTGGGCGGCTGTGGAGTGCCCTACTTGTATCCTATAACGATGTGACGGATGACGTTGTGCCACTTGCGAAGGTGGACAGTTGCAAAATCACACTTAATGATCCCGAATCGTCATTCGGAGAAGTTAAGGATGGAATGATTGAAGTTACAGGACCTTTTGCACGCACAGACCGACAAGTTGTCAAAGATATGCTTCGTCGTTAAGCTTTAAGCCTAAGCTCGCCCAACAACAATAGTGTTGCTGACTGGATACGATTGCAACTTGAGGACATTTCAAATGCCCAACGAAGCAAGGTGAAGAGCTAGAAGAGGAACTAGATTCACTACCGAACAAGATATTTACACTTCTTCTATTCAAGAGAAATTTGGATAAGGAATGGGAAACGAGGCAAGAGAAGACCTGCTACTTTGCCATCTTATTGAAAGACGCCGAAAGGAAAGATGGCTCTTTCCAACGGATTGGCTGCATTGTGGCCGAGACTGCGAATTGGCTAGCCCAGGAAGGGAACCCATGGGACCGAAAAACCGTGAAAATCGTGTGAGAACGCAGATTGTAATAGGTATGAAACCTTGTAGGAAGAGGAGCATCCCAGAATCGGCTGCAGCTTCTACCGCAAGGCCAAAGCGTAAATGCTGCCGTGCGGCGAACAACATCCGATCATCGGCAGATGTAGTGAGGAAGCAAGCTAACATAGCCGTTGAGCCTCCTCCCTTGCCAGTAGATTAGGAGGCTTGGGACGCGCTTCGTTCACCTTCCATGTAACGGATTGTGTGGTTGGTCTCAAATCTCGTCTCGCTATTCGAACTGTTGCGAGCATTTGGGACACAGCTATGATATGTGGGACATATGATGGTGTAAAACTCCGCCAATTGAAGAGTCAGGACCGCATGGTAGAACGTTTGTCAAAACGGTCCCCGTATAGAGGAGACCAGTCGCGGGGGTGTTCGGGTTTGGGTCCACGGTATACTTGCAATATCAATTCTCATTACCTCTCTTTGACACCACTAGCTGTCGAGGCAGCGGCGGTAGGAGGAGGAGCATTTACAAGTCGCCTAAGAACGGCCTCAAACTTCCCACCCCAAAAGAAGCTCCCCAAGATTTCCTGCAGTTCGCTCCCCCACTCTACCTCAGGAAACGTAGCCCGGAATTCAGTCATCAGCAGCATCCCCGTCTCCGTCAACTTGTCCGCTTCGTTCCAGCTGTCAATCACTACCCACCAGATCCACATCCAGCAGTGCTTCTGCCATAGTGTGAGCTGCATACGGCTCAGCAGCCCAATCTCCGCCGCCAGTAGGGCCCGCGGACCGCTGTACAACGCCATGCCCTTGTGACAAGTCCTGTCCGGAGCGAACTCATTCGCCGTGTATAGCAGGAGCGACAAGCAGAGGTATTTCTCCAGATCCGGGCCTGCGCGGGAGATGGATGGACAGCATTCCCAAAAATCGCTGTATCGAGCAACTTGCCAACTGCCGGTATGATGGGCGCTTTCTTGGTGGTTATATTCCTGCGGCTGGAATTGCTTTGTACGGGCGTCCGCAATGCGGAATAGGAGTTGAACTGTATTGGTTGAGAGTGGAGCCTGGAGGATGAGACTCTGGAAACCAAGTGGCAACCTCTTGAGAGCGGTAGCGAGCTTGGTATCGGGTCGAGAGCTTGGAGGCGGTTCGGGCAGAAAACCACGAGTGTCGTGGAAGAAAGGGTCTGTCGTGTCGACAGCCCGAACCGTTGCCGCCCGTGGGAGCTGGTTAAAGCATAACTGGAGGGGGATACAGTTGGGAGGGGCGAACTGTAGGGTGAGCGCTTTGACAAATCCCCGAAAGCCCGTATTTTGAAGACCGCCACGAGATTTCACCATCTGTGCGATTCTATTCCGATGAATGCTGTATCCTGTATAGTCGCTTACTGCACGCTATAATGCATTTCAGTCCCTGCTGTAAGGATTGGCGGGTCAATTAAAGGAGGGCGCTTACTGAGAAGGATGCCAGGCAAACGACAGCTACAAATGTGGCATCATTGCTCTGGTTAGGGTTCTCGGATAGCATTTTTCGGAGTAGGGATATTGCGGTCACAGTGTGCTGAAGCGCATTCCGAGAAGAACTGGTCTCTGAGACCACATTTCCCACCACCAAATGTAATAAGGCGAAGGCTGAATGATATAGGTATTGCGCCGGCGAACTCGCTATGATTTCTAAAAAGTACTATAGTCGGGTTGAATGAACAGTGTCTAGTTCAGGAAACCTGTACTCACCAAGCAGTTGACATTGCTAACGTCAAAAATGCCGTAGACTGGAGTGTTGTTTGGCACAAGTACTCGCATAACTAGTATTTGATCAGTGTTAGTTGGAACGTCTATCTCACAACGGGACGCCATACAGTATTCCATTGCCCGGTAAAGGCTTGGTGAGCGCCCATGGATATTGGAAAATGTTATTTTTGGAGGAATACTCGATTTGATTTGTGCCGATCGGTACTGGTGAATAACCGCCTTCAATAACGCCGCGACGGTCTGCGGATTTGCGGCCTCTTCGATTTCGTCACGTTCCTCAAATAGGGGTGATTGAGCGCGAGGACATATCTTGAGGGGGGTGCCGGTGGACTGTGGAAGAAAAGCGGTTACTCCAATTCTCCTCAATCTTTCCGATTTCGCCCACTTTCTATAGGCCTTCGATGTATGGGAGCCAATAGCGAATGCTTCTGCTTGGGTGCGGTTGAGATTTGTAGCATCCTTGTTGATGAACAATAGTGGAAGACTTGGGCCAGGTCGGCTATCTCGGCCCATCGCCGCCGAGTTCTTCAGATGCCAGGAGGACGAAGTTGTGATCTCCAGGCTGAAAGAATATGTCGAATCAAGAAGTATCTTTCTGTTATGAAAGCTGGATTCATCGATTGGGGCTGATATTATGTGCGGTAGCCACTAAAAAAAGAGTCAGAAAGATGAGCTCGCCCAGCGGTTGCCAGGGAGCCCCCGAGAGTGGTAACAACACATCAGTTTAAAGCCCGAGGATGTAATCATGATGGCGTTTGGAGCACAGATACGTGCTTAGGAAGCCGTGGTGTGCGGACGATTCATTCAGTAGAATTACGTGACTTTGCCGAGAATTCGGGGGACAAGAATCGATTATGCTAAGCGAAGCCTGACTGTAAATGTTTAAGGTGCGGCTGAATGAGGTAATTACTATGCGATTACGAGTATGGTAAACCTTGCCAGCTTGATAGGACGCTCCGAACCCACCCCAACTCCGCCAAGTAGTCGCTGAAGTAGAGCAACCAATGACGGAACACAAAAACACTGAATATCAAGTGCCGACCGACTTGGCCAGTAAGGATCATACAACGACACGGCAGTAAATATCCACTGATCTTTACATTAGATCAATCGGCGCGTAGATACGCAATTGCTTATCGAACACTTAAAGGGATCGATATGCACTCTGCATGACACACTAGTACAGAAGCTCACTTGCAAACCCCAGCTTTGATCCAGAAATGGCAAAAAATGTTAATGCTCGTGGAGTTGGCATTCTTTCCGGGTAATCTTTGGTTCCACGGGGCTCTACTGCAGAGATAGAGGTCGAGAAACGGGTGATTGTTGTAGAGTTTCTTCGTTTACTATTGACTAGGATCATCTATCTTGTATCTTGCAAAGACTTCGCTCAAGTCACTCATGTCAACAATACGAGACTTCCAGCACCATGCTGGTATATAGTAGGTGCTCATCCTTGCCTGAATCAGGTGAGTAGGGTTAGAAGCTTAATTTGTAGGTAGATGTCGAGTGGTGGTGCGGGTAAGTCTGAGTTCCTCATTATCATTTATATCGAAGTCGACTTCCAAGGTGATGATTCCAGCCTTCTCCTCCGATTCCTCCTTTTCAACTTCCTCTACGATGATCTCTTTGTAGTTAGCCTCCTTCTCCTCCCCCAATGACCCATTGACAATGCTGTTGAGCCACAGCTTTTGCTTCTGCTCGGCGTTTGCCAGTTCGAGCATTAGAGCATCGAGCATATTAGCGTGTCCGACTAAAAGACGGAGATTTTGGTCAGGCTGGGGAGCCTCGCGAGCGAGCTTGTTGCGAGCGCCATGAACGAGGAGGTACGTTTGAGTAATGCTTGTCTTCTGCTTCTTGGGTGGGGTGTAGATGGAACTGGGTTTGGCTGAAGTAGCGTCGACAAAAGGAACAGAAGGCATTTTGAATACTTGATCTTTCTAAGTCACTAGATGGTGGATGCTTTAGTGTCGGCTGGGTCGAGTGAAGACTTGGTGTTGTGTTGTGACTATCAACATATTGAAAGAAGTCTTGTCATAGGTATCTTCTGTTGTGAAGGTGAGGAAGAAGCTGATTCTGGAGGAGGGTGAACGATTTTGTTATGGACGCTCGAGTTGGAAGGCAGATGGTTCTGACGTGTAGTATACATGGATTTTAGGAGTGGATCGGATGAGAAACCAAATTCAGACGTAATCGAATCGAGATCGTCTCCAAAAAACGGTGAAGTTTTCAGAAATGTAGGAGTTGACTAGACAGGATGCGATCGAGATCTGAAAAAGCAGGCTGGTAGGATGAATACACAAATGAAGCAGAATGAATTCAGCAAAGTATTCAATAACCCCAACGCTACTGCCCAATGCCGGTGGAAAGGACGACAAAAGATACCTCGCCGTCGTTAGGTTTTGTGGTTAGGTTCACGAGGGTGTCACTCGATCAATGCGCAGCCTCCTTTTTGATAATGCTAAGAGGCTTACCAAACCATCATCGAGTCTGCAACGCACTCTACTAATTGGCTAGGACCTCAAAGCTCCACAGCTGACGCTTCCAAGATATGGTGCAGCTTCCTAACTAGACTAACGCTCTCCACTTGCCTTACCAATCATTGTCGCTCTGGTTGACTTTTGACTCGGCAATATGCTACGAGTAAAGAGCAGAGCTTCATTTGCACTACCGGTAATCCTGCTCCTGACGCCAGTCGAGATCAATTCAACTGCAAAGGACATGGGCTACAGGAATTCAAGGATGGCTAACTTGACTACAACTTCGCCCGGTTCTTGGGCTTGTCCTTAATCAGGCGGCGTGATGGGTGCGCGAGTGGACCACCACCGCGTGTGGTGTCGAACTGTTGGTCAGAGAAGCCCTTCATTGGGGTGGAACAGAAAGAAAGAACCTGTGGTTGATATCCATACACCAGTTCGAGTAAACACAGTCCCTTATCTTGCGTAAGCAAGAAGGCAGACAACGTGATGATGTTGTGTACCTGGGAGCGCTTTTCCAACCAATTTACAAAACCACAAGATAATCACCATCTCGGATGTCATAGTATCCTCAAGCGACTCGTTCGAACATTCAAGTTCCGAGAAAGTCAACATCCACTGACCCCATCAGCTATGGCAGGAGCCGCACAAGATACTGGTTTGGTCATTCTTGCATATAACCCAGCAGCAAGCACTCGAGATCATAATTTGCTACGATCAACCGCGCGCTCTCATGCAGCTCGGATGTCCCATGCTCGCCGCCGCAGAACGCAGAGGTCTTGGCCTGAGCAGCAAGACGATGAGGCCACGCCGAGGGACGAATCCAGACTACAAAAATCACCTCTTTATCCGGTAAGATATCGGTCGGGAATGTCCTTACCTCTCGGTCCTAGATCAATCCAGCAAGGCAACTACGACCCATTTGATAGCACAGCCGTCCGCATTACACCTGATACCGCTCATCTAATGTCGACTTGGAAACAATACCTTGAAATCAACCCCAATGACTCTACTCGTTGGCTAAGCATTGCTGATATAGAACGTGACTTTTCTCTCGCCCGTGAGAGCGAGCTGAATAGTAAATCTCTCGTCTTTGCAGCTTCGTCGGCACTTTCAGCACGTTTCCCGCACCATCATTTCTTGAGAGTCATGGCATTGCAAAGCAGACGTATCTGCTTAAGCCACCTCAACTCTATAGCAAGATCTCAAATAGGACTACCAGCGACGACAGAGCTTGCCAACTGCTTGTTATTGGTCTTCATTGGCTTGTGTCTTTTGAATGAGATCACTGAGGCAAGGGCGTACGCTCGTCAACTCAGAAAGCTGTTAAAGCATCCGAACTTGTGGGGAAAGCCTGCGCTCATCGCCATCTGGAGCCGGCTCTATTACGATGATATACTGTTTGCCACGAGATATTTGCGACCGCCTTTGCTGGACAGCGGCCCATTCGTGGAAAGGTGGAGCTCCGTTCTGGAAGATCTCCGTCTGTGGGAAACTAGTCGATTACCTTTACCTTGTAAGGTCACGGCTCCAGCCTTCAGTAAGACAATCGAAGGTCTTTTCAGTCGGCTTCAAAGACAAATCGATGTCCAGAGTCGCAATACTTTGTACACTTCAGAAAGATTTGACGCAAATCATATAACAGGCTCTCTCGCTGTTATAATCGAGATTACGTACTCGCTCTTCGACCATTGGCAATATGTCGAAGCCGTAATTCAGAGAAAAAGAGAAGGTTTAGACCGAGTCAAATGGTATAATGAGGCAAAGGTGACTTTATGTGCTTTAGGGTTCTTGGCTAACATGATTGCCGGACCGAAAACACCTGACGCACCTGATTTTCGGGAATGTGGGTGGAGAGCAATGCAGAGTCTCCGCCACCATCTCGAGCACGTTCCCATGCTCGCGAGTAGCCATCCTGACTTCTGGACATACCAATATCTCCAAGTCTGGGCATACTACTTGGGAGCAGTTTGGGAGTGCGAATGCAATTTGAGCGATCTAGAAACATGGTATACGGCCAAACTTCGACTTAAAGTGCAAGAGCTGGGTATTAGCAGCTGGAACGCCCTTCAGAGTATAGTGGATCGTTTCCTACGCGTTCCGGCGATATACGAGCCCGGCACAGTATGGTTCTTAGGCATGAACCGGATGACAACAGTAGCTGACGGCTCTGGCTCACACCAGGAGCCCTCAAGCAGCGCTCGTCTCGCGGAAATTGCATTTGTAAAAGTGTGAGAACTGGCATCCAGTTATTTCGAACACATGATGGATGGCAGGGGACGGATCGACGATCAAGTGCACAGAGCGTATGAGGTATAAGTGCATTGAAAGAAAAGACCTGTTCGCCGGGGTTATAAGGTTTGGTGCCTAAGCTGTTTAGGAAGCTATATTAATGACTTCATTTGACACCCTGGTATCAACGGCCCTAAATAAATTAACAAAACCGACGGTTAATTTGCAAAGATGCCAGATTGCGCTGGTGGACTCACCAGTGGGACGCCTTCCGGCATTGAGTTAAATGAGTGTTTGACGTAACAGAGGCAGGACGTGGTCTCAAGAAACTCTCCGCATATTAGCAAGTTTTTCGGGAATCACCACCAACTGGATACCACGGCGAACTCTCGCTGCGACTCTTGCACGAGGGTTAGAAAGACGTAGAGAAGATCTTAGAAAGCTGGAAATAGTGTTGAGTGGACCATGCGGGGCGCGTGCTCATTGATAAGCACACGCCCTCTTGGCAGCCCAAGCATACATTAGGTACCTACATATATTAGTACTCCGTACTAGGGATGTATTCTAATTTGGGTTAGCGTAAGTAAGTGTGTATTCTAATTTGGGTTAGTGAGACTTGGCACCGTATGGCCTTGGCATTTATTGACACCAGGTTCCTACATAGGTACATATTTAGGTACCTTAGGTAGGCCTATATGATAGGGAGTCTTCGTTCTCATACCCAAGGATCTCAATCGTGTCCACTATGTGATATCATACTCGCCTCATGCTTCTATGCTGGATGAGTGTGGACGCCAAAGTCAAAGTGACCATGCCTCAACCGATTTATCATTTCGTCTTTATTCGTCCTGGTACCCACAGATCTCAGCGTGACAAGGAACTTGAAGATGCCCGAATAAGGTCGCATGCTGCGAAAGTCTGTCATACCCGCCAGCGTGTAGCAATAGCGGTCCAATCGTTCGATATTGAACACGAAGTACAGTGTATGCACGGGAACAAAATTGCTGTTTGTCCTGTGCGTAAAGCAATTGCAATTGGTACCTACGATAAGCCCAGGCGATGTCTTGGTGGCAGAGACCCCTTTGGGACTTATCCAGGCCATAATGCACCAGCCTTCGCCTATGAAGTAGCTGATTATGGTCAGAATTGACCCCCGCCTTATTACGGGGCAAGCATGTTTGACTAGGAGACTGACAAGTCCAGCTCTCGAACATGGATTCTCTGCAGTCTTTGCTCCGTTCACAGGAAGCGAGACAAACTCCGCGAAGAACACCTGGAAACAATGCGCCATACAACTCCCCGCACTTTTTCATGCACAGTTGGTCGGTAGCGTTGGCTGGTTTCTGCAGAATACGGGCAGGATAGACTATAACGCTAAGAAAGCCCTCAACCAGATACTGTCAGAGCAAATGCAATTAGCGCTCCAAGCGCTAAGAAAGGAGATCGAAACAGTCACGTTCGTACCAACAGATTCCCATATTGACGCCGTCGCCATTCTTTCGATGTTGAGCTGGGGTCCCGTGGTCAGCGAGGAGCCCTATATGATATCGCCGACCGGCCTATTACAACAACTCTACGCCTTTTCCAGCTTTACTACAACATCAGCTCATGTGGCTGCCCTATACAAGCTTATCGGTATGAGAGGTGGTCTTGAGAAGATCAAACTGGCATACTTACGAAATATCTTTGAACTGTAAGTAGCATTCAGGATCACTACAGGGTATGGGACTGACAAGCAATGAGAATTGATCTGATGATTGCGACTCAAACTGGCCAGAAGCCACAATTCAAGTTGATGAGACCAAAAGTCAGTCCATATCAGTCCCGAATAGAAACAGCGCTCGGTGGGCCACCGATCAGGGCTGCAGATGATGATAACCCCCTGCTCATCATCAAAGGTATTAGTAGAGAACTGTATAGCCTAGTTGTACAGGCGGCACAGCTAACAGAAGTCGTGGACCTATTGCATTGCAGCACGAGGTGTGGGACGCTCAAGACGCTAATTGTCGTCGCTCGCAATGAGATTCAGTACGGTGTCTTATCCTTGCCTACAAGCCAGGCGAGCGAGGTGGATTTCCTGATCAGCGATGAGCGCTCCAGCCTGACTGCCGACCATTACCAAGCAACCTTGACGGAGCTGGTGAGACTATCTGTCTGTATTTATTGTGATCTAGTGCTCTTCCCTCTTGCATGGATCACTGGAGTGAAAACTAGATGTGCCGCGAGGATGCGCTCCATAATGGGACTTAGCCAGATCTCCAACGCGATTAGTAGAAGCGAGAGATTGGATTATACAAGATTATACTTCTGGATCTTATGGCTCGGCTGTTTCGCCGCGACACGTTCGAAGCACCAGGATTGGTTCGAAGCTGAACTGTTTCGCCTGCTGAGTACAGGAGATAATCTCAAGGGATATCGGTTTCTTGACGCACCATTCGATATTGTGAGGGATTGGCTTGTGGACTTTCTTTGGTGGGCCCCGATATGCGATGCGCCTGCCAAAGCTTTATGGGTTCGGTTAGGAACACGAGTGGGACACTGCGCGTGGTGAAACACGAAAGGAGACTCGACCGCGAGAGTAAATATTTGTAAACACGGAGCGGAATTCATCACATCACCGAGTCTACAGGCCTCCATACTATAGTCTCTCATGTGCCATCCATCGATGTGCATCCCAATGGGAAGCAGCTCGGAGATTTTCAACTCGTTGCAAATGCTGTGGAGGATGAGGAGGAAAAATAATTGCTGGTGAATTGGCATCACCATCCCCACTTTGTTATGGAAGAGCTTCGTTCCTTGGTTGGTTGGCATCAGGGTGATTGAAGAGGATGCACTAGAATTGAGGAGAACTTGTAATGCGTTGGGATCGGTGCTGTTGAGGTTCTGTAGTGCAGTTGGCGCGAACAAGGAATTGTATGCGAGGCGGGTGGCCTGCAGGAGGGTCTCGAGGCTCGCTCCGATAGCCTCATCAGATATCGGAGGATATCTGACCTCGTTCCAGACGTATGTCAAGGCGGGTATCGAGAGGTACGTCTGTGTCTCCTGCCCACCACGAGAGCTGCAGTAAGGCGGTTCGACGAGTGGGAATGCACGATGAAAGCACTCTAGTATTCATCTTCCTTGACCGCCTGAACCACGTCATCAGGATGTGGGTATCTACTCGAGTTCATATGGATCAACCTCGGAAAGGACTATCCTCGTAGATGCTGGTAATCCTGCGAGAGACTGTCTCCAATGGAGCCGTGATCGTAGTCGACGTGGTGCGAGATGTTGAAGGCATGTACCCTTGACGTATACTTCCAGATCGACCCAGAAAGGTAGCACGTGGTAAAGAGAAACAGAATCCTCAGTAGGAACGAAAGGATCCAAATGATGATGATGTATTTGGCCCTATTTTGCCAGCCACTTTCACGACGCCGTTGACCACCTGGGACGCTCTTGGGCGGTGGACGGTCACCCATCGTATATACGATAATCTTAAGACGACGAGTCTGTTGGGAAAATTATCGGGCGAGTAGTAGAAGCCAGACGACGGATACAAGGCTGTTGTATACCCGCATGCGTTCCTTACTCCTTGTTCCTCTTGTCAAGGCACCGCTAACGCGGATTTTATGCAGGGTTAACGCTCAAACCGAACCGCAGCAACAGCAACGCACCTGGATTGTCATAAGCGAACGTCACCTCACATTTCCAAGCGAGCAGCATGATTGGACTCGTGGTGGCAATAAAAACAACACAGGATATTCTGGTTCCCTCGACCCAAGAGCGGGATATGCGAAACAAGCATATCCGAGAAATCAATTCCCACAGTCGTCATGTTCGCCATGCCCACGGAAATGCAGCCACTTTTCTCTCGAACAAGGAGCTATCGACGAACATCGTACCATTGTCCTGGAGCACAAATGATTAAAGCCTATGCGAAGCGAAAAGAGAGCGACTGCAAACAACGAATGTGGTGAAGTCGTCATTGGCAAGACCCACCCAGCCAGGCAAAAGATACAGTTCAATCGCCTCATCTGCTCACCAGAGCAAACGGTGAGAAGCGGCAAGAGTACTGTAGATTGTTCCCCGGTATCCTGGGTTTTATTCCCCTTTTACCTCAAGCATCTGGCTTGTCGTTGACGGACTGGCTCGCTGTCAATGACACAGACTTTCACCAGCTAATTACTTAGGTCGCCATCTGCACCCCAAATATGGGGAACCATTTAGGCGCTTTTCTTGGCAGCTATTGTGCCAAGTTTTGGGGGCCAAATATTGTGCCAAGACTTTGTATGCAAAATGCATCATCGTGTCGGACGCCTCTTCTTCCATGTGTGACTCACGTAATGCTTTTGCTCGGATGGTTACTATAAATGGTATTTGCCTCAGGCGTACAATAGCCCTTCAAAGATCCCTTCTCTAACACATAGGCGTGTTGAAGATGGCGTCGCCGCTCAATGTTCCGGTGTCGGAGCCCGATGATGAGATCGCAATGGAGAAAAATGCCGGCCTCATCATGGGTGTATGTCTACACCTTTCTATCCCGAGGGCCATTCCCTGAGCTATACTAACGTTCCTAATAGACTAATAACAGCAGCATTGTCTCCAAGCGAAGTGTCGAAAAGTTGTATCTCCCTCAGCCCCACTTCTACAGATGCTTTGTACGGAAGCCTCAACGACGGTCGCCTACCATTAACCGGGGATACTGGCTCCGAATGAGAGCGATTGACTGGGTCGTAAGGCAATTCTTGGAGAGAAACTCAGAGCAGAGGAAAGTTATCCTGAATCTGGGATGTGGGTAGTGAGTAAGGAGGGAAATCCTTGGGGAGATTCGTCCTTGTGTGCTCACGTTTGGCAGTGACCCAATTCCATTCCAATGGCTCGCACAGTATCGTGATACCTGCGACAACACGAAGTTCATTGATATCGACTTCAGTGAGCTCATGCTCAGTAAACGGGAGATCATACTCAACACGCCGAAGATGAAGGATTTGCTGTCGAATCCAACCACAACACTCGGCAGCGATGTCCTGCTTGATAGCGAGGAATATGCTGCGATTGGGTGTGATCTCCGGAACCTGAAGAGGCTAGAACGACTCCTTAAAACTGTTGTGGATATCGATCAATGCCTTGTCCTATGCATTGCAGAGGTCAGCATCACATATATGTCTGTTGATGACTCTGACGCCTTAATTGCATGGACCACAACCTTGTCGCCTGGTATGTTCTGGAGTGTATTATTGATTGCTATCCCATACTGACTTCGCAGATGTCACATTTTGCCTTCTAGAACAACAATCCCCCGATAGAGCGGACAACCCTTTCACTGCAACGATGCTAAAGCATTTTGCAAAGCTTGGAACTCCGCTCCGCTCTGTCCTAACATACCCGGGCTGTCATACCCAGATATTGCGCTTCCAGAATGCCGGCTATCACCAGATCGAAATGCAAAACCTGTGGGAGTTATGGGCAGATCCACGCTTCCTATCACCCACACAGAGAATGTCGTTGGATGAAGTGGAACCATTTGACGAATGGTACCAATCCCCCTCCTCACGCTGAAAGGGGATTCTGTGACTAATTGTTGACATAGGGAAGAGTTTGCTTTATTCGCGTCACACTATTGCTTGATTGTCGCACAGACTGGTCCAGATCCGCTCATCCCAGAACAACCGAGGTCAAGGAGAGCCTCGATCGACAGCTTTGCATCAGATATGAGCACCCGCACTGTTTCGCCTTACCGGGGCAAAAGTCAATGGTTCGCTTATACGTATTCCCAAAATCCCGAGCGGGAAGGCAGAACTCACCATGGCTCAGCTTTCGGCGTACCAAATGAAGACGCGATTGGCCTATTCGGTGGTATCGGACAACAGACCCGACTGTCGACAACTTCGATCTACACCTCCGCCGACAACAAAGACATGGCCATGCCCACTCTACCTCCCGAGGACATCGGAGCACGATCTTGTCATACCATCACAACTATGGGGAACGGCCAAAATATCCTGGTAGGTGGTCGTGCATCGCCATCGGCCCCGATGAAAGATTGTTGGTTGCAGACAGGCTCCAAATGGGAACGCGTACAGGATCTCCCAGAGCCTCGGTTTCGGCACAGAGCCGCTGCCGTCGTATTGCCTGATGCCAAATATGGCATTGTTGTCTTTGGCGGACGGACCTCTGCCACCAAAGTGGCGATCGACGTTCTCTTGTGGGACAAGCAAAATGGCTGGCAGAAGTTAAAGTCTCTGCGGAGCGATCCAATGCCACGATTCGGCGCCAGTTTTGTTCGACTGGGATACAACCATGGCTTACTATTTGGCGGCATGAGACACGACGGGGTCATCTGTCAAGGTCTTTGGCGCTGGAGGCTGACCATCAGAGACAACGTCGTCGCCGGCATTAGTTTCAAGACCTCCACGGCTCTCGACACATCGGCCGGCATTTTCCCATGGCTTGCGCGCCTCGGGGCATCCTATAGTGTGATCAGGAACGAGCTCCTTCTCATCGGCGGGGTCGCTAAACAGGGCTGTATCCCCAAAGATTACGAGATTCTGTCCATCCTCGGAAGTTTCTCTGCCTTCGGCGAATACGAGAAGGAGATGGAGCTGAGGGTCGCCTGCGTGTTGCCGAAGAAGGACCCAGACGTCCCTCGTCCCTTTTTGATCGGACACAGCACGCATCGCACAGCGAGAGAAACCACGCTGATCGCCGGCGGTGGGGCGACATGCTTCAGCTTTGGGACATATTGGAACCAAGGCTGTTGGCTCCTATACGACAGAGAATCAGGCGTGAGTTCGCACTGGGCATTGGTCAAGCCCAAGTCATCCAAGGGTCTCCTCAATCGGCCGGTCCGCAAAGAAGGCACCATCCACGACCCAACGACTGTCGACTCCATCCACCTATGCTCAGAAACCGATTTCCTCACGCTCCTTCGTGATGGCAAACCGCGACTCCTGACGGGCCTCGACCCCGGACCGTGTGTCTCGCTGTGGACGCCATCGTACCTCCTCTCACAGATCCCAGCTTCGCAAAACATCGTCGTGCACTCCGCGACCAGCCGTACGATGAACTTCCAACGCAAAGACTTCAGCTACACAACCCTCACCTTCCACAACTTCATCAAAATCCTGCAAAACAACCGCGAAGCACACATGTACCTGCGCTCCTTATCCAGCAACAGCCCATCCCAATCTCCTGCGATCTTCGACGACGACTGGCCCACGCTCGCGAAGGACGTGCACCTCGACCAGATTCCGGCGCTGGGCTTCATGCGCAGGAACAGGCACAGCAGCCCGCTACGCATCAGCGCGAACATCAACATGTGGCTGCACTACGACGTGATGGCGAACTTGCTGTTCCAGATCCGCGGGACGCGGAAGCTGATCTTGTTCCCGCCGGAGGACATCAAGCACCTGTCGTTTCCACCTGGCTCGACCACGTCGACACTCGACATCCTCGAGCCGTCACAGCACCCAGGCAGAGAGGAGGACCAGCTGAAACCCGTCCCAGACACACACCCACACATCGCGATCCTGCGGCCGGGCGAAGCCCTGTTCATCCCACCCCTATGGGCGCATACAGGAACACCGCTCCCAGTCATTCCGGGCACGCCAGGCCCGTCGTCGCCCTCAGTCGCGTCCATCACAACCGCGGTCGCCGACAGCAACATCGATGCGGACGCGGACTCCAACCCAGCCAACTCGCACATCAACATCTCGCTAAACGTGTTCTTTCGCAGCCTGGCGCCCGCGAAGTACCCCGCGGGCCGCGATGTCTACGGTAACCGCGACCTCGCGGCGTACGAGGATGGCCGACGGGATCTTGAGAAGATCATTCGCCGCTTCGTCGTGTCGTCGTCCTCTTCTTCTTCTAACAATGCTCAAACGAATTCAAAAAGTAACCACCCTCCCAAAAGATCGCAGGAGAAGGGAAATACCTCTTCGCAAAGTCCAACCCAATCACCGCTATCATCACCAGCACCGGCACCCTCATCAGCTGAGGACAAGGCAAACCCAGCACCAAACGTAGACTCGAGGATAAAGGACCCCGCCGCCGCGGACGAGGAAGCACACTTCCTGACAGAAGGAATCCCCAAGACCCTGACAAAAGCCTATCTCGAACGACTTGCAGACGAGCTGCGAGAGCGGGCAGATCGGCTCTAAGTCACGCGTCTGCAATTTCTCAACACACACATTATGGAAAATGGTCAGGAACTGATTGTTCAGAGACCCAGACGAACTCCCAAAAGATTGGGAAAGGAGAAGGTTATGTAGCGTAAGTGTCCAAAGAGCATACATCCGGTCTCATGCGCGCGTGAGTGGGTATTGCAGCCGAGTTCGAATTCTGCAGTGCTGTATCAGGCGTTATTCATTCAACGGATTGAGAAATTGATGGCTTTCCAGTAGGCATGTTCACTGGTGGTGGCCTTGCAGTGTCCATTTCGACTCGATAGCACGGAGCACTGACCCTGGTACATAGTTATGAGCGAGCTTGGTCCTCGATCTAATCCAGATGAACGAAGGGACATGAACAGCCCAAACATGGTCAAATATTATTTATTTAGAAAAGCCTACCGAGATAACTGGCAAACTGCCTAGTACTACAGGAATACAAGCCCCAGCCACTACCGTAACTAGTCCGGGCTAGCTCAGCATCTGTTTCCGTTGGATTTTTGAAGTCCCTCCTGTAGAGTCCGAAATCTCCACCTGGCTGTCCGACCAATATTGCAAGTATAATAGTAATCCCAAAAACCATCAGGTGAGGACCAGAAACCCCAAGGCGTCAAAAGAGCAATACAAAACATTCCTAGTGTTGCTCAGGTCTCCCATCTGCGGCGCAGTCCGGTGTATCCATGACCGAAGGACTGATATCCAATCTGGATAGAAATAATGACTAGTTCCAAGTCATTCTCCAGGACCCCACGTATACTCGACCCTTTCCTCACTTCAGAAAATCATACAGTAGCCATCCATTCCTTCTCATTTCTGGTATCATTAATATCATCTCGTCGTCAATGTTCATGGGCCTGTTTCTCCAATCAAAAAACCCGGGGCGTGAGCCTTTTGACTCGGCTGCATCATATGGCCCACTGATTTCCTTAGTACGACCTGCTCATCATAGCTTTCGGGCGCTGCTTCGCATCGCAATACAGAAAGCCACGTTGTATCAAGTTGGGGCGTATGGCTGGTTCATAGCTGCGATCTCCCTTGCAACTGTGGCCCAATCCATTTCCCGCTTAAGAGGCTCTTGCCTCTTGATTTGCTGAAACTCATCCCATTTCATCAACTCATACACAAATCTTAAATGGGGCTGGATGATGACGTTCAGGCGCCGTGCACGGACAAAACAGCTTTGATCACTAGGTCAGTATCTATCGTCGGCTCTCACTAGAATTAACTTACTATGCACGAGGAAAAGAAAGTCCCAAACTCGCCATTACTTCTGCAATACAAATAGTGGCAGATCGACTGACACCAACGCGACAATGTACTAAGGTAGCATTACCTTCGGATTTACCTCTCCCTGAAGCATATTTAGCTCGTACTGTTCAGGGGACATTGAAAAAGCTTACCAATAAACTCCAGGCATCTTTCCATTTCAGTGGTCAGTTCGTCGATACCATTATCTTGAACTCGATCAATCATGACTAAGTTCTCTCGTCCCCAAGACTTGAGCTCCGCGTCATTCCACGAAACTGGTTCACCTACGCTCAGGATGCGCTTGATGCCGAGTAACTTGAGCATCTCAGGGTTATTCGCGTGTGTTAGGTTGCCAAGGTACATATAAGGTAAGATTCTGCTTGGGAGACTACCATCGAGTTTTTTCAACCAGGCCGGTGCCTCAGGTATCGCTGCTGACCTCTCACGAGCCTTGGGACTCTCGTGCAGAATACGAGCTTGAATTGATGTTAAAAGAGCAACATCCGACGGATACGCAAAGAAATTTCTCTTCTTCTCGCTATGCAGGCGAATCCAAGCCTCGTGCAAAGGGAGTCCCTCAGCGTACATGAAATACGCAACGGTCAACATGGATGTTTCAGTATAGCCATCAGCACAGTGGATGAGAATTTTCCGGGCAGGCGATGCCAACTCAGTCATCTGGATATCGCCATCTTCATCTCTTGTGGCACTCACAGGTTTGACCCTATGGGTCAACTCGTACAGCCACTTACACATGCGTAAGATGCCGTCTGCCTCGGCATGTGACCACGAGGGAGGTAGTATACTCCCAGAGCTGGGAAAGGAAACATGTACGGGATCATCGTCCTCTCGATTTTCCAATTGCTTGCGCTTGGCTGCCAGTAGCCTATCATCTGGAACTGTAGCATGGTCACCAGCTTCGACATAGAGGTCATAAGTCGGATCATCGGCGGTAGACGGTGGTATGGTATGTGGTCCCGGTGAGGGGCCTTGAAAGACTCCTCGGGAGATTTCTGATGCTTTGGACATGGCACACATCTCCTTTCTTTCTTGTTGGAGGAAGTCGAGGGTATGATCGGCATATCTCCCTCGAGAGTTGATGGAAACCAAGTCAGGATACTGTTGTTCAAATTCTTCGAATTGTTGGGTGAGAACAAACGTATGGAAGGTTTCTGAACAATGGCCCATGTTTTCCAACTCCTTCCGCCAGCGCCTCTGTACAGCAGCGGTCCTTTCGGCAACTGATTTGATAATTCGATAATCGGTATCTTCGTCACCATATATGACTATATCGGAAACCAAGGCCATCTTTGCGGCTTGGATATGAAAGTTACGGACAGAGAAACCCTCCCGAGGATCACGGTCAACAAATCCTCGACCATTACTCTCGGACAGATTGAGGATCTCGTCTGGGGCAATGGCGCCATTGATGCGAGAACGACTCAAGTCTCCACCGGCCTTTATGATTGTGATTCCTCTCAGACATTTAGGAATCCTCTGCAGCGACTTTTTTCTAGCCACAAAAAAGGCTAGTTGTATATGATTGTCAGGATGAAGGCCGTGAAGCCAGGGGAAGACCGAGGACGGGTTAGGTAAAGGCTGGGATGAGTAGTGGTAAAGGGCTTGGGCGAGTTCCTTAGTTGTGAGGCCATAGATGGGTGGTGAGTTGCATAGTTTCTGGTACGGTGTTGGAGGGTGGAGGAGTGAGCTGGGTTTGGGTGCGACGTTGCGCAGAGGGGGTGAGTTGGGTGGAGTGATTTGAGTCTGTGAAGGAACAGGACCTGGCGGACAATATGGTAGGTGTTTATTGGGCACTGGTGTTGATGGTCTGTTCAATGTCAAGGTCGGGCCCATGGGCGGAGGAGTGTTGGATTGTCCAACAAGGATGGGGGGTTGTTGGACGACCACCGTAGCCATGATGGAGTATATCGAAGAAGGCCCTTGAGAGTCTGTAGAGAAGAGGCACAATCACGACAATGGACGATAGACGGAGTAGAGGGCTCGTCCTGCAGACACAGGAGTCCTAGCCGTATCCTGGAAGTAGGGTGAGTGGTGAAGGCGAGGCAGGGTCAATCCCAAACACGTTGTGTACCGAATCCCTTGATTTGGTTGCCGTGAGAAGAAATGGTGGGGTGAGAGGCTGAGAGGGGAAGATCACGGAGAAGGAGGGTGGTGGCGATTGTTGAAATCTCAATGCTTCAAGTTGCTCGAGAGTCGAGACTGCACAGGCAGACGAGGGAAGGTGGGAAGTATGTAGTAGTCTTGCTCTGTGAAGATGGAAGTTGATCAAGTTGAGATTGGTATCCGTAGTTGGGGGAGTAAAACCAAGTCAGTCAGAGTACCTGTACCTATTAAGAACCTAGGAACCTAGTTAGGTAGTTTGTCTGGAGTACTCATGTCGAGTAGCTTTTGAGGGTGGGCTGGGGCACGGCACACGGGCAACATGAGCAATTGCCATAAGCTAGGAGTTGTACAAGAACTCCCCTCGTCTGGACTTTGGACGCGACAGGACGAGAATCAGATGCAAGTGGGTTCTGAGCTCTGGAATGGAGTTTGGGAGTTTGGAAAGTCTGGGGGGAAACGAGGAGGGGTGGGGCAGAGAGCATGGCCCATGCTGCGACTGAGTGCTGACTTCCTCCTCCTAACTACTAGCCGTGACTTCCAGTCTTCCCCCCTTGGGTCGTTGCAGGCTAACGTAGCTCAGATAACTGCTAAGTTGGTCGCGGAGGGGGAAATGCGAGGGGTTGATGGGTTGGCGGGTTGATGCCAGTGATGGGTGGGTGGGTAGAAGCTCCCGGATTTCCCAGCATGAGCCGATCAGAGGCCAGGGCTCCAGTGGGTACAGGAAAAGGCTCTGGATAGCCCACGAAAGGCAATTGGATGCATGGCAACTCGACGGGCCGGGGATGCTGCAGAGCTGCAGAGAGTGGCAGAGGCTGCATTGCTCGGCCTTTTGATAGGCGTGGATGTGCAGGGATGACAAGGGACGGGCGTCGATAGGCGTCGATGGGCGAACGGCCAAGGGAAGGGAGACAACAAGAATAAGTGTAAATAACTAGCGAACGGAGGGCGTTGAGAGGGTCCAGGAGGGACAGCACCAACCAAAACCACTACTCTTAAATTCAGAATTGTTCTTGCACGATGATCAAGCCTGAAGAGCTGCATTAGACCTGCAGGCCCTCGGGCCAAAGTTCAATCGTCATGCCCTTCACCCACCACTCGTTGCGCTGGCGGCCCCTCCATGAGGCGCTCTTGGATGCGGGAACTGCTGTGGACAAGCTTGGACGGGTTGGACGAGGAGGAAATAATCCTCGGGCCTTTTTTTGTTTCTCTCTCACCTGCGTATTACTCTCTGCTCCAAACTGCATGCCGAGGTGATGGAGTGCTCAGCACGAAGTAGGTCCAGAGCTGGTGAGGGTAAGGGAGACGAGTTAGCGGGGTTGACATCACTCGTAAACTAACCAAACCTCCCTCACTACCTAGGTACTTACATAGGGAGGTAACTGTTGGCGGGTAGGTACCTGGTCCGAAGAAGGGCAACAAAGGGTAGGCTAGCAACGACATCTGCCTCTTCAATGTAACTAGACGGGCACGGGGGATGGGCGCGGTAGGGGACATGATTGATTGATGTGAGCCTGAGCACGGGCATTCTGCATGACATATGTATGTACGAGTAGGAAGTATCATACTATCATACTACCATGCCTATCACTTATCAACCCACTAGTTACGATCTTCGATCTTTCTCATCTTGAGCCGCTTCCTCTGCACCTTAGGCTGGACATGGCACTCATCCTTGGGTTGACAGGTGCCACATGCCCAATAGCAATACGCGCTTCTGGGGCTGAATCCATTGGCCGAAGGGCCAGCCTCTCGGACTTATGCCACGCTCTGGCCATGGTCAGCCTTCGCCTCTGTTGCTTCCAGGTGCACTGACTATTGAGAAAAGGCTGAGAAGCTCAACCAGCGCTCAAAGCTTTCCACATAGCCTGCAGGTTGTTAGATCCCCTTGTTTGTGCCTCGCCTTTTGCCTTATTCAAGTCGAGGACAGACAGAAGAGGGAGTCGATACTGGGCACTTCATCCGTCATTTGCTCGGGTGACCCACTTGCACAACCTCCCACATCATTTGCAAACTCCCGAGCAAACTTCCACGAGTCCTTCACAGACTCTGTTGCCGCCAGTTGTTCACCATAAAAGGATATGAGTGGAATCTTGGACGTCCGATCAACAACGTTCCCTTGCGCTCTCGAACCACTCTTCTCGAGTAGCATTGTTACCAGTGAATTAGTAAACACTTTGCGCTCTTGTCGCAATAGGTGTCTGATCTCGTCATCTGCTGTGAGCGCTTCCGCGTCACCCAGAACATCCTTTGTCTGCTCTCCTTCTGAATCCTGGCTCTTGAGTGCTGCTCCCATGTACTCTTCCGGTTTTTGAGCCAGTTCTTTGTGCAAGCTTGCGATCGCCTCATGCTCGTTCTGTGCAAATCTGGGATACATCACATAGTAATTCCTCGCTTGCATCATTTCCAGCACGAGCTGGAGCCAACCCGGGAAGTCTTGTGACAAAACAGGGGATGCTGCAGACTTCTTCACCATCTCTGGATCAGCCATAAGCCGCTGCGCAAGGAATGTGTGCATCTCCACCCACTTGTCCCCAAAATACAGGCATGCGTTCGAATTCGGCGCCTGCCAAAATACCAGCGGATCAGGGATCTTCAATGCTGCCCAAGGCGATTTGGTCTTTCCGTCCGGTGCTTTATCAGGGAGCTCCAGAGAGATGCCCACCACATAGTCGAATGGCCCCGTTGCCTGTGATGAATATCGGTTCTCTAGTAGAGTATACATTAAGTATTGAAAGTAGCCCGGCGCCAGTTCCACATCTGGCGACAGCATCAATAGGTGAGATTCGTTTGGCGCGGCAGGATAGTATGACTCGATTGTTCTCAGTGAAGCGTGTACTGGGGAAATAGGCCTGGCATCAATCCGATGTCGCAGAACGAGCTGACTTTCACTTGCGTACTCGCCAGGCGGCCATCGAAGCTCCGAGAGATATTGCATCAGGAAGGGATCTGTGCGCGCGGGTAATTCTATGGTCAACCTGGGAAGACTCCATCCTGAATAGTCGGCCGCTTGGATAGAGCGTATCAAACGCATCACATTCGCTGCCGCTTCCGTGTGCGCATGTATGATGATCTCAATTTTAATGTCACTGAAGGAGCTCATTGATTGAGCGTTCAATGTTGAGATCCAAGACAAACCTGCCAGTCCGCCTGCTGGAATGGCTATCAACGAAAGTCCTATGGAGGAGGCTTTCTCTCTCAATGCATCTACCAAGTACCCGTCCTCGAAGTTTGGGTCATCCACAAACACAGCGCTCAGCCCCACTGCAGAATGAATGTGACCAAGACTCGCTCGGGCACTGACATCTAGTCTGCTGATCGAGGACTCAGCAGCACGATCTGGACGTGCATCATGCAAATACAAAGTGCAATCCCCATCTGCTAAGCCATTCAAGGCTTGAATGTCATTCCATTTTGCAGATTGGCGACCCATAAATGCGAAATGCACCCGTGTGCGGTTGTTGCGGGCCATTGTGCAAGCCAGAGGGAGGATCCGAGGAACGCTGTCAAGCTTAGAGACTGCATAGAGCACGTTGCCCTGGGGAGTAGGGGTATGAAGCGCATGCCGCAAGCTGCGTGCCAACTCAAGGAACTTGATGGGACCTTCATAAGCTTGTTCAATTTCATCGTTTGGAGGGGATCCGAATTTGGGTTTCTGCGGGCGCACTGGGCCAGAGCCAGCAAGACTTGGGGAGAGATGGCCATAACGAGGATCATAACGTTGGCCAACAGAAGGAACATCCGTGGGCATATGCTTGAAGAACAAATAGAGGAGCCATAACGTCAGCAGGGCAAGGAAGACGCGTCTGCGTCGCAGCGATTTCAAGGGGCGCAGCAGGGAGATCGAAGTGGATGTGGAGGCCAGTGGAACAAAGTCATGTTTCTTTCCATGAATAAGGTGCCGACTGTCAGGGTTTGATCGGCTCCTGGCAGCCATTCCCACATTTTATTTTGTGCCGGGGTGTTACATCAAGTCGTCGATGATGTTTAAGTTAGTGACTCGTAGGAGCGAGAAAATAGGTCTGTGCTATACCTAGGGGACTCTATGAAGACTCAAGAGTCGATATTCCTCGGCATCCCTTGCCGGCCCTAGAAATGCCTTTTCCAGAAATTGTCAATTCATGGCCGCGAACGCGACGTGACGAAGGGGTAGGTGATGCACGTGACAAGGTGATGCGGCGACGCCTTGGCGCGTTTTATTTACACGTGACCTGTTCGTATCACACGTGATTCTATTCCCTTGCACGTGATGGTAATGCTAACTTGAATATCGCACCACTGCACTGCACTTCACCCAGACCCAGGAGCTTCACGCAGTCTTATTTTGCACCTTCTCTTCTCTCCCCAACAACCATCGGTATTGTCATGATCTGTGCTCAGGGAGATGCGAGTATTATGGTCGCAGATTTCACGACCCAGACTAGGAGGCTTTCCATCTATTTCCACCTGTTCCAATGACCCGGCTGCGGGCATTCTGGTCCGCAAAACCGCCACTGCTCCCATAAGGCGACGCTTGACATTCAACGATGCCTTCACCCTCCTTCTCACTCCTGTCCTTGCTACTGCCTTTGTGGTTGATACCAGCTGGAAAGAAAAGCAGCGGAGGGATTGGGACAAGAAACTTGCCGAGATTCAAGATGAAATAGACCAAATCAAGGCTAGGGAGCTACGAGTCCGGAGCTCTCAGCGCCTCCGCTCAGTGTCCGGCGGTCCTTTGTGTCAGGAAAGACATTATTCGGTGTCTGCGACCCCTCAAACCGACTGGGTGGCAGCCGATGGTGCTGAAAATGAACTCGATTCCGATCCCGACCAAATTGAAGCTCCATACTGGCTTGTCAACAACGATCTGTCGACTGGGGAAGACGAAAATACAAGTCATAGCAAATCGACCAATTCTGAGCAGGTCGATTCTCTTGACCCAGAAACTGTGGAGTCATTTTCAAGTGAAGACATGTCAGCGGCCCATCGCTATCATCGCCTCATAGCAACATTGTTAGCTATCCGCCTACTCACCCATTTCCACGTTGTAACAAAAGGCTATCTTAAACCTGTGCCAGACGACATGATTGAAGACAAAACCGGCACAGCAGGGTTTCCGGAAGTCAAGGAATTGCCCGGCCTGGTGGAAGTGAGGCACAACCTCGATAGCGAGCTTGCATCGCTGAGACGGACTTACCCCAATCTAGATCGTCTAGGGACACATGTCGATATGTACTCCCGCAGAACTCTTCTCCATATGAAGATTATATCTTTAGTAGAGGACTTCAGGCAGCAGAAACTGGATCGCTTTGACTTTGTTCAATCCTATGCCAAGCTTATTTTGGGCTCAGATCAGGTTCCTTGCACTCGCACATATGCCTCAATGCTGAAGGCACTGGGGAGGGCAGGACATGATAGCTTGGCCTACTATGTCACAGCCGCATTGACCAAGAGCAAACTGCCGCTGGATGACAACGTCGTAGTCCACATGCTACTTTCATTTGGCCAGGCTCGTGACTCCGCGCAATTCGAAAAATTTCTCAAAGACGCTGTTGAGTCTCGCAATAGAAAATTCAACCTTGTTGGGAAGTGGCAGCTTTACATGTCCAAGTATGGCGCAATCCCTGTGCCAGAAAATCTCAACCCAGATATTTTGCAAACCCTTGTGTATATGGCGTTGAGGACCAAACAAGTGGAGAGAGCAGAGGTATGGTCATCCTTCCTGGAAGAGATGAATTTCGCCAGTTCCAGCTCCCCGCATGTCTTCACGTCTTTTTTGCAGGCCTACGCTATTGCGCGGCACTGGGACGCCGGGCACCTGTGGCTGAGGAGATGCGTGCAGTATGCTAGCCAACTTGCGTCGATATCTATCGAATCTTTGAGCCGAGTCATCTTCAGAATGTTGGATCTTTGCGTGGCTTGCAGAAGACTGCCTGAATATACCACAATCCTCGATGCCGCCGTCAACGCTGGTATTCACCCGCCGACACCTCACCCCTTTCGTCCCAAAAGCTTTACACCGAGAGGACGCAGTATTCTGATTGAATGGGGCTCTTTAATGGCACCCACAAACGATGAAATCGACCTGCTCACACATGATCGAAAGGCTCTGAAATTTCAGGAATTGTGCAAACTTCACTTGGCCGACGTCTCAGAGACACGATCTTATGGCAATTGGAACCCGGAGGAAGAGCTTGTGATAAGTCCTCCAAACAATAGAGGGGTTCGGTACGCCGTTAGGAAACCTTCTTCACCCACTTCTTCAAGCCCCCGAGGCACCGTTTCAGACGAAACAAGTGCGCATCTTGCAAATATACAAAGTTTAGTTGAGAAACATCAAGCTGAACTCGAATCTTTAAAAGGACAAATTGAACTCTCTCGGCACGCTCTACGACCTTTGCAGCAGGACCTCCACGCCACACAGAAACGAAATTCGGCGCAACGAGAGGTCATACTCAGCCTCCAGAATCAGCTGGCAGAATCTCAAGCCGTGTTGAAGGATCTGCCCGCCACTCTGTCATCGCTAAACTCCATGCAAGCAGACATAGCGAGGCTGAAAGCGGAGCTGCCAGAGTTCCGCACAACGGGCCTGCCAGGCAAGGACAAAACCGAGCAGACCACAGCGAAAGGACAGCAGTTTTCAGAAACAAACATAATGCGCAAGCATCTGGCGCTTAATCGTGAGCATCACGACAACAGTCAGATGGTGGCCGGCGATTTCGCTGCTCCAGACGGTCTTAGTAGGCCTCTCATAAGGAAACTGGAGCAACCAGACCGTGAACCTTATGAATTCCGTTCCGTATATCGCCCAACATTTTTGGTTAACAGCGAGCGCGTTCCAAGCCCCGAAGATGCGCCTGAGCCTGAGCCTGAACCGGAGGTCAATTGCCTCCCAACAGCCCATGGAGATGGAAGTGAATATCTTTATGACGTTCATTCGGCGATCGAACAATCCCTGGCTCAGGGCGCACGTATGTCCAGCGCCGACTCTCGTTATCGGTTCGATCTCTCCAATATCGGCCGTGCAATCCCAGATGGCAAGAATTCAATCTCTACCAGCAGCGAGGCTGGGGAAGACGAACAAGAGAAAACGGATAATCAGGTACCCAGAATCCGTCCACAGTATGTAAAGTAGATCGCGGAGGTTATTACGCCTCATGGCCCCATCTCCATTTCTCCAGCTGCAGCCAATGACAACAGTCGGACGTCCGTTTGATATGAGCGATAGAACAATGCTATCACTTGGCCATATTCAACAGCCCAAATTTTCGATCAGAACGAGGACGCACAGCAAAGCTGGCTGAGAATTGCTCGTTCAACCTCAGCTACCTAGCAGTTTAAGTCCCCTTCGCCCTCCTGACCCAGTGGCTCCTGTCCTGTGTGCAAGCCTGCTGCACTGTGCTGATTACGCAACTATTGCGAGTCCGCTGAAGTAAGGCTATCGATACAGAAAGAAACCGACTTGATCCTAGAAGCAAGCACGATGTGTTGCGTACGGGTACCTGCTCTTGGACTTCGACAAGACTTAGCCTACATACATATTGCACTTGCGAAGTGGTGAGGGACTGTGAGGAGGGGAACGAAAGAACGAAAGCAGAGAGTCATCTCACCCGCCGATTGCTACAACTATCCCGACAATACTCATCTACTCATCTGCCTCATGTCGAAGACACCTGTTTCAATAGCATCATCTATCGATCTGGCGGGGAGAGACTATCTTCTTCCGCTTACATGGGCTTCCTCGCATCTGTGATGTATAATATACAGTACCTGCCTACCTACCACCTAGCTTAACCATGAGTACCTAGATGTATGTAAGATACAGCAGTTTGTACAATATACTATAGTATATTGATTCAATTCGATTCAATCGATTGACCGACGGAAGGAAGGATCGGCACAGCCATACACTTGCATATACTTAAATATGATAAACAACAACAAAAACAACAACAACTCTCACAATCACTACTATTGCAGTACCCCTAATTCGATTCATGCTATATTACCTACCTATCCATCCACCTTTGGCATAGCAACATGATTATTACGAGAATCCCACAACGCACTCCGTTAGTTGGGTAGGTAGGTAAGTAGCTACCTACCTACAGAATATATTACTCCGTGTACCAACATCGGCCCAGACCAAAGGGACAACCAGGAGCCATGAAGCGTACTCAATGAATGACCAAGCCCGGAAATCATGCAATAGATATACCTACTAGCACTGTAAGAATTTGAATCATCAAGATAGAATTTCTCAATCGTCATTCCCTGAATACAATAAGTCAAGAACACCATGCTAATCTGATTCAATGCCGGAGGAAAACGCTCAATCGGGACTGCGAGGGTCAAAACATGCAATATCTACCCTGCATTATAGCAACCACAAAATGCCGCTTCCATAGCATTCATGCGCGCATGCTGTAAAAAGGATAATCCTCTGCCCCCCTCCCTCAAAATGCCCTCAAACACATAATGCAATTGCACAGATGCAGCGTTTGCAACAAGACTCCGTTTCATGAAGGCTCCTCACCACCAAACACCGGATCAGGATCCGTATGTATCCATCTGAAATCATCCGCCCGCTTGAGAAGACTGCTCGGGATCCTCACTAATAACAATAGGCTCCAGAACATTTAATGGGTATAAAATGTGATGTTGTACGTCGTTTCTTTCGGGTACACATCGATTCGTAAGCAGGGACGGCCGTGACTCGGACCAAGGCGGAAAGCCTGGGCCCATCAGCAATTTTTTTCCCGCTCAGGTCTTTTGAGTCTCCACCAACACCTTCAGCACTTCAACGCCGATCTGTAACAGTTCCTGATCTTTAGTCTTTTTTAAGCATGTCTTCAATTTCTCCACCGCATTGTTCGCCTTCAGCAACTCTCTTGTCTGCAGCGCCACTTTTTCATCTTCTTCGCACACCATATTTCTAAGCACAACTAATCCTCGGTGGACAATACCTGTGTCATCGTCTTGACAAAGTTCCAAGAGGATCTCTGGTGCTCGTTTGAGCTCCAGGATCGCCGAAACCACGGAGGTAAATTGATCTGTTAGCATAGCAAGTGCCCCTCCGGCGGCTCGTCGAGTGGGCAGGTCATCAACATCAGCCATGGCAACCAAGATATGGAGTCTCTGACCCGCCCGCTTAGAGCCATCCGCAAATTTTTCTGCACCAGAAGGAATAACGGTCAAATTGCAAATAAGTTCGGTAGCTGCACGTCGCAACATGCTGTTGTTTCCTAGTTGTAACTCTTCGATTTCATCCCATGCCCCTTTAATGATGCTGTTAGCTGCAGTCGCCTCTGGAGCTGATGCAAGATTGGTCAACGCAAGAAGACTTTCGAAGATCGGGAGTAGGTCTCGTGGTTGATCAGCCAAACCTGTAGCACTAGCAGGAGCCTTGAGTAAAGAGACGAGAGGTGGAACAGCGTCTGTGATGTGCGGAGTAGACCCGGCAGCAAAGACGTGGGAAGGATTCAAGGAGATGAGAATTCGAGCCAATGCATGAGCCGCATCAGTATTGGCCTGGGCGGTGCTGTCAGTTGACGTGAGATTTTTTTGTGCGTGGAATATGAGTAGCTTCACAGCCCCTTGTTGCGCAATCTTTCCTCTGTCCTTCGAGTTCTTAGAAAGGGACAAGAGAATTCGATCTGTAAGCTGGGCGGTAGCTGGTGATCTCCCCTTGTTCAATTTTGAAAGAGTCGGAACGATGCCAGCTTCGACTACGGCTGTACACCGAGCTCGAACATGGTCATCGTTCTCAAGAGGACTTGGGTCGGCGGCTTTGGAAGCATTTGCGTACGCTTTCAGTTGCGACATTTTCTTCTGTTCCTCTGAAAGATTCGGTCTATACTGTGTCATGTTTGAGAAGACACTCAAGCCACCAACCACAACCTCGGGAGAATCGTGGTTGGAATCAAGAGCTTGTAGCAGAGATTTTAGAAACGGTTGATCTTTCGCCAGTGATTCTTTGACCTCTGGTTTCAAAGATGTGTACGCAAGACCTTCAATGGAGTCAGATATGCTTCTTCCTTCTTCAACGGTAAGGGTATTCTTGAAAAGATCAACGAGTTCACTAACATCATCATCCGCCTTGTTGGCTCTCTGCTCTCCGACCTTGACACCCGACGTTCTCAGCTTTGCCAGAGTAGTGGCCGCAATGGAAGGCTGTTTTCCTGTGCCATTGCTAACTTTGTGGGATAGCCAAGAAGCACAATTTTGAGCAATTGCTGTTCGACAAGCACCATCGATACATGCTGCATTCAAAAGGAGAAGAAATGCGTCATGAACGAGTGGGCTGCTAAACTGGCGTCCGAGTAGAGGCATCAAAGAGGTCAAGAACCCCTCTGTCAGGAATAGTTCAGCCGCAATGCTTGGAATAACGGGGAACAGGGATGCGGCGGCGGAAAAGGCGAGGACGAGATCGTCACCCTTTTGACGAGCAACATGTGAGGTGATGTAGCTTGTAAATAGCGCCTGAGCAGCAGCCTCATCGGTAGAGAAGAACTTGGAGAGAACGAGGGTGGCTTGGCCACGAACATCAGATGGTAACCTCAGATCCAAGCTCCCCATAAGAGCTTCGAATGCTTCCTCGTCAATAAAGGTGTGTAACCGCTGAGGATCGGCAATCAGTAGAAGGGCTATACCCTTGAGAGCTCTACCGTCGTGGTCATGGCCAGTTTCCATGAGTTTGGCAAGAAATAGCTGAAACAGGTCATCCTCAACGCGAAGTCTCGCATCCTCATCGGACCAGATTTTGTCATCGAGAACCACTGATCGAAGACAATTGGCAGCATCGTCGCCTCGCTCATAAACGTTGTCGAAAAATTCCGTCGTTGAGGCCTGGAGTTCTGATGCGAAATATTGGCGGACCTGTGGGCTCTGTCTAGCAAGTTCGGCGATGATAAAATTTTGATCATCGGACATTGAAGCCTGACGGCATTCCAGGATAATCTGAAGACATTCCAGAGCAACAGGACCGGCATTAGGAGCATCAGAACTTCGCAAGTATGCCACTGCTTCTGAACCAGCGGCATTGTTGTGATAAAGACCATATCTGCGGCATAGATCCAGTAAGGGCGAATTATTCTGGTCATTGTGGATTTCGAGAAAGGCTGCTTGGACATCGGGATTGTCATGGCCAAGAGCAGCAGCTTCACGAAGTTTCCTCGAAGCTTGCTTGAATGAAAAATTAGTCAGATGGAAAGACGGTGAAGGTGGAGGAGGACATACAGCTTTGTCCCCAGTGTTCAAGAGCTCGATGGCTTCTTTGGCCAAGACCGAAGCACGCTCCTCGGAGAGCTGACGGGTCATCCGCTGTACTGCCGCCATGGTTGACATTGGAAGAGAGGAAAGATGAATGGCAGGCAGTAGCAGTCGACACGCGGCCGGGGGAGGGGGGAGGAAAAAGAGTGTGGATGTGGTGAGATCCGAGTAGGGAGTTGGGGTGTGGTATTAAGATTAAGAAGTAAAAGCCATGCCAGTGTCTTGGTAATTAATGGTGGTTATAGTGCAGAGGCAAAAAAGGCCAGGGCAAAGGAGAAGAAAGTTGGGAAGTTGGAAGTTGGTAGAAGACGTAGAAGGGTCAGCTGATGGATTAGAATGGTGTGCTGGCTAGAAGGTCGTTCTGGCACCGAGTATGGAACGCCAGATAGAAGAAAGGCGGATTGCGAAATGTGGATGTCAAGAGTCGAGAGGCGAGATGTGAGAGGCGAAGAGGACCACCAGAGTGAGGCAGTGAGGCTGGCGGAGATAAAGGAGGAAGGGAAGACCTGGTGTGGAAAAATTGTGTTCGAGAGTACTCGGTTAAGCAGTCGGCAACCAGTAGGAAGGATTGCTGATGAATTTGCTTCTCCAAGGAGGCAGCGATAATGCCAGATATAGTTACTCTTGTATTTATTTATCAGGAGTAAAGAGGTGAATGAGGATTGGAACAGATGGGAAACAGAGTGGGTGGGTGGACAGTGGGCACGTGGGATGGAAAATTCGATGTAGTGGAGGGAGAGGGAGAGGCAGAGATGGAAACGGGAAGCAGAGGCAGCAGCAGGAGGAGGTGGTCGCTCGTAGTGGGTGGCCGAGGAGGAGAAGGAGTGAGAGCAACGCCCAAGTACCAGCGATCACCAACTACCGACTACGGAGCACAGATACCACCGACTGCGGGAGGCGACAGGGAGCGAGTCTCGAGGAATGGCCTCCAGTCAAGAAGATGGAATCGAATGTTGTGGTTGATTGCACCACTCTTCAATTTGAAATTAACATGTGCTCCATTTCTGACTCACAGAAACGCTCAGGGTCCTACAGTATGTCCTTTACGGCCGGCGGCCTCGGCTGGCAGCTGGAGCAGCGTTCTATGAGATACATGTGTACGGAGTGCTCCGCATCCCTTCCTTGTGATAGACAGATACGGAGCACAGGTTTCAAACGACTCCGCTGCTGATCCAGACTCAGATCCGTCAAATCAATAACCCACGTTGACAGATTGTTGGGTGATTGGGATCCATGGCTATGTCCGTGTTCCCTACCTGCTATGTACATGTAGGAGCCTAATATGTACCTACCGATCCAAGTAGATTTAGGCGCTGACCTCAGCTCAGATTTGCCTTAGAAGCGCCCGAGTCGTTGATGCACCCAAGCGCCGAATCCGATATCAATTAGGCTCTATTCTTCAGGCGAAGACCAGTGCCTGGTTCAAGGTCCAGGCGTCCAACCGGCTGCTCCCCGTCTGTAATTCCTCAGCCACTTTAGGGCATCAAGTTGGTTAAGTGGATGCCTACCCCTTGGCTCGGCCTCAATTGCTGTTCTGGCTCTTTCTCGCTGGATAAGGCTGATGCCCCGTGCCTCTCCCCACTGCTCCCTTGGAAAAAAATAGGCCCGACTGCCGTGGTGCCCCAACATGTCAACGCCACCTTGCATCCATGTGTATCATCACAATTCCACCACCGCCCCCATTCATCCATTCTTCAATCCAACAAAAGCAGATGTGCATCAATGTTCACGAATTCAGTCTAATCCCAATCCCAATCCAGTGCCAAGATGAATTCTCTGGATACCACATCCGAACAGTTCGAGAAGCCATCCCACGGTGAGTCCCTCCCTCCTTCCTGCAAGGCTAATCTCAATTCCGTATCTTTTACCGCCCTTTCACATCAAACCTCCGTCTATCTCGCCAGGGCAGGTAGTGGGCCAGAATGGTTCCGAACATCGGACACACCTCTCCCACCCAATCATCACCCTCTCATTTCACTCCCCAAGGCTGCACTCTCCCAAACACAAGGCTGAACTCACTCATTGCCATCAGAACTCTCACCGTCCCTACTCACCATCATCCTCGACACCAACCCAGCCGCCTGGTCACTGCTATCACCAACGCTAACACTCTCTTCAACCGTCGCCAACCTGCTGGTCTTCATCAACGCCCACCTAGCAGGGAACTACCTTAACAAAGTCGCCGTCCTCGCTTCTCACTGTGACGAAGCGCGATGGCTGTACCCAACACCAACCGAGCAACACCCACCACATCGATCTACGCCCCAGGACCGACAGCAAAAGCGTCAAGGCGGCCACCATTCCCAGTCTCACTCCCAGTCCAGGGACCTGCTGTCCGACTCGACCAAACGGCTCCGCCTCAGCAATGGCCCAACCGCCACTCAGCTCGACCTCAAACCCCCGGTCCCGGAAAGCAGCGCCGGGAACAAATATCGCCCATTCCGGCTGGTCGAAGAGGAACTCATCAAGAACCTATCCAATTTACTCTCCAGCACGACGCCGGACGTTGTCTCCAGCACCACCTCGACCATGATCGCAGGCGCCTTGACGCTGGCACTATGCCACATCAACCGCGAATCAATAAGCTATGCGGAATCGTTGATCGGCGCCAGCACGGGCGCTGACGTCGACAGCGCCAACAACCCTTCTGCTGAAGCAGCCACCAGCACGGCACTGCAGTCGAGGATCCTGCTCGTTTCGGCCTCGCCATCGACGGATCTCGCTCACCAGTACATCCCCATCATGAACGCCATCTTCGCCTGCCAACGGCTGGCTATTCCAATTGATGTTCTGCAGCTCCCGCTGCCAGCTCCATCCCCGAACCCCTCGGCCAAACAATCCTCCTCGTCATCAGCACCGCCAACAACAAACACCTCAGGCTCCAACTCAACCGTCTTCCTCCAGCAAGCCGCGGACGCCACGAAAGGAATCTTCATCCCCGTCCAGCTCCCCAGACCCACCAACACCACCAAATCCCAAGCCTCCCAAGCCCTGCTGACTTATCTGCTAACATCCTTCCTCCCCTCGCCGACCACGCGCTCTACCCATCTGATTCTTCCCACACGGATCGACGTCGACTTCCGGACCGCGTGCTTCTGCCACCGCAACGTCGTGTCCACGGGCTTCGTGTGCAGCATCTGCCTGAGCATTTTCTGCTCTGTGCCTGAGAACAGTGACTGTCTAACGTGCGGGACGCATCTGACACTAGGAAATTACGGCGCGAGGCCCGCGGTTGTCGCGAGGAGGCGGAAGGCTCGTGCTAGGTGAGGGCGAAGAATTACGGACGGAAGAGGGCACTCAACCCGCAGGTGTGATTTATTGGATGGGTTGTTCTAGGGCATTAGCGTGGAACATTATCCGGCCACAGGGGAAGGATCAATCAGTTGTTGTCAAGGTACAACGAATATGAGGATTGATTATCTAGGTTGTGCACTACCTTCTTGAAAACCAGGGAGTCACAGCAAAGTGTAAAAGTACAGATATCTGCCCCTGTGCTTGTGCCCACCGTCCTAGGTCTATCTTTGCTTCTTTTGTGCTCCGCCTGTCAATCACCTATCCCACCCACAGCGATTCTGCTTACTACGCAATGGCAATCTGCCCCGTAAATTGGCCCGGAATTCGGGCGTGGTGGCTTCTGGGCAGTGGGATACCACTTGGTCGTCAAATTACCCGGTTTCCGAGTACTGGAGTCTTTCGGCACTATTAGCCCGAACGACTTCATCCCCACGAGAGGTGGTCAGTCAGCGTTCTGGACGAGCATTTTTGGCCCGAGACACTCTTCCGCCTTGTGCGATTGCCCCATGCCCTTTGCTCCGAGACATCGTACACACTGGTTTGCGTTCTTCTGAGTGCATGGATGCCAGTGCAAACGAATCCGTATTGTGCCCAAAGTAGAAGTAGATCCCGTCGCGAGACTTCTTGACCGCAAGAATGCCAATTGCCCCCACACAATGACTCTTGCTCACTCCTGGGTGCCGCATAAAATCATTTTGAATCATTGAATGCATGGCCTCGTCCTCATGACACGCAAGTAGCCGCCCGTTCTCTTTCCGCACGGAAGCATAGATGCGATCCGCCGCTGTGGCTGCGGCAGCAGTTGTTGCCATATGTTCTCCTGTACCACTTGTCACGGTTGCAACACATGTCCCCATTGGATCTTGTGGGTCAGCTGGAATGACTGCCGTTCCAATCCCAACCAGCGCCGCCGGTCCACAGCGTCCTTTGTGTTTCATACCAATTCCCCCGGAAGACGACCCTGCGGCAATTCGTCCAAAACAGTCGATAGCAATCGCTCCCACTGTATCAGTGATGTGATCCTCCCGATCATCTTCAACTTCTTCGGAGAATTGATCAGGGCCGTCAAACTCGTGATCGGACACCTGGAGAAAATACTCTTTATGCAAGCCGTCAAATGATCCACTCATCTTTTGCCTTTTAGGGGCAGAGGCTACCCATGGCAAATTGTCGTCAATCGCATCTTCGTTCGGGTCATTCGAGGGAGCGCTCATCGCGCTGCTCGGGACATGAGAAGGAGGAGTAGCCCCTCCCTTATCCGAGCGTGATTCTGGCTGGGACTCTTCGTTTGGACGCGATAATGAAGGAACATCGGCCGTGGACGCAACCAAGGGACGATTCACTGCCGGAAGTCGGCTCAGAGGACGACGGGTTCCGGCCGCAGAAGGTGATGGCGAGTTCAAGGCTGACAGATTCGACGTTGGTGTAGTGTGAGGAGATACTGGTTGTCCCCATGAATTTGACGGAGGCGACTGGCCCTGTGCCTCACACTGCGTCTCCTGGCGTTGAGATTCCTCAAGATCCTGTTTCCATCGGCGCCAGCGCTCATACGCAGATTGAGAGATGAGAAAATCAAAAGGGAGAATAGGGATGCCCTTGTCAGCGGCATAGTCAGTTGCACCACTCCCAACAAGAAGATTGGGTGGCACACGCTGCAGGGACATCGGCCGTGTAGATTCATCTAGCACGAGACGGGCGACGGCGATGGGGTTCTTGACCTGGCGTATCGCACCAACAGCACCGCTTCGGCCAAAGTGATCAACTAAAGTGGCATCACATTCGACGTGGCCATCTATTGTCAGATTACTACCGTAACCCGCATTGGTGATCTCCTTATCCTCAAGCATCCGAATAGCCATCTCGACGGCATCAGTGGCCTTACCACCATTCTTTAAAATAGCCATCCCCACTTTGGCGGCATCATTGACCGCATTGAGATGGACCCGTTCATTCTGATGGCTATGATACCCAGCTCCAGCATGAATGAAGATGGCACAGAGGTCACCGCCTTCCTGGCGTGGTCGACGTGGCATTTGCGAATCTTTAGGTCGAGGAAGACATCAAATGCTGTTCTATAAAAGCAAGCATCAGGACATTGTATACGGGTATCTGTGTTGTATCTGTCAGTGAAGGATAAAAGATTCATAGGGGCCGGAGGGTGAAGTACAATACAAGCCAGGGTGAGGTGAGCTACAAGACTGTAGGCGACAGAGAACAACAGTAGTGAGCGGGAGTCGAGGTGAACGGAGTCACAAAAAGAACAAAGTTGGGTGGGATCTTGTGAGGACACCGAGATAGTCAAGGGAATGAATATAATTCGGACAAATGAACGACGTTATTGGAACTTCTGTCAATACGATGTACCGGCCTAAAAGAGCCTGGTAGGGCAGTGAAGGGGGACAATATCTCTGAGGGATGTTGTTGTAAGGAGTGAATATGTCTTTGTCATGGACTTGAAGCAGTAGCAAGCACTGTCACTCGCGCTTCACTACTTGAGGTCAAATGCCAGTCTGAGTGCGCAATCAATGAACTGGAAGTGCGAACGCATCAGTAGCCCTCAGGCTTGGCGTTTCCGATGCTTGTGTGGTATCAAACTGGCAGTTGCAACAGAGAGCGATCAAATGGGCAACCGCCTGTTGAACATCATGAGCCTGTTGGAAGCAGTTCTTGCTCCAAACCCCGACGTTGAAGGTGGCAGGAGCGATCATAAAAAAGTACCACGTGCAGAGGGAGAGCGGAACGGAAGGAGGCAGTGGCTGATGCCAAGAAACCCTCACCGCCTGGAATGACGACTGGTCACGTGAAACAATACCTTGTCCCCAAAGCACATCCCACTAAGTCAGGTCAACCGTCTGTCTCACTCGTCCGCTCTCGTACAGTCTCGCAGTATTGAAGCTGCCTGCGACCAGCAACAAGCAAAACAACCCGCTGCTAGATCGAGCACTATCTCCCGCTCCTCAATTTGTTACCTACCCTCTGGCCATGAGGATAAGAGACCTCCGCCAATTTATTTAGCAGCCTCCTCCCCCACCTTGACCAACTTCACCCTCAGTGCTGCTACAGTCTACGCCCCCGTCTCAATAGAATATGGCTTCCCAAACACCAGCCGTTGTCATGGACAAGTAGGTCTTCACAAGAGCTTTAGCGAATTAAGCGTTAACATCATCTACAGCGGAACCGGCTTTTCCAAACTTGGTGCGCCTCCTTCCTTCGCCCTTATTTATAAGTCTGACGTCGAATGCATATAGGATTCGCCGGAAACGATGCTCCTTCTTGGGTTTTCCCTACCGCGATTGCTACAAAGGGACCTGCCGCCGGAGGTGGTGGAACTGGCTCTGGAAGACCTGCAGTTGCAAATAAACCTTCTTATCTGACTGGAGGCGCGGGAGCAAGCTCAAACTTGGCAGGCAAGCGTGGAACAGAAGATCTTGATTTCTTCATTGGAGACGAGGCTCTCTCTGCGGGCGCTGGTCCAGGCTACGGAGTTCATTATCCGATTCGCCATGGTCAGATCGAGAATTGGGATCATATGGAACGCTTCTGGTCCAACTCCATCTTCAAATACCTGAGAGTCGAGCCGGAAGACCACTATTTTCTCCTCACAGAGCCCGTAAGCCTTCTAAGGTCTCAATTGCTTCTAAATCTAACTCGGCCCACAGCCTCTAAATCCCCCGGAAAATCGTGAAAATACTGCCGAGATCATGTTCGAGTCCTTCAATTGCGCTGGCCTTTACATTGCTGTTCAAGCAGTTTTGGCACTGGCAGCATCCTGGACCTCATCAAAAGTGACCGACAGATCGCTCACAGGCACTGTCATTGATTCTGGTGATGGTGTCACTCACGTCATTCCAGTGGCGGAAGGTTATGTCATCGGTTCCTCTATCAAAAGCATTCCAATTGCTGGTCGAGACATCACTTATTTTGTTCAAAGTCTTCTACGCGACCGAGGTGAAGCAGACAGCAGTCTGAAAACAGCGGAGAAGGTTAAGGAGGAGTACTGCTACGTTTGTCCGGACATGGTCAAAGAGTTCGCTCGGTATGATCGGGAACCTGATCGATTCCTCAAGCACACTGTCACCTCGCCCAATGGCAGATCTGTCACCATCGATGTTGGCTACGAGCGTTTTCTCGCCCCTGAAATCTTTTTCAATCCAGAAATATATTCCTCTGACTTCCTAACACCTCTCCCCACAGTGGTTGACGGCGTTATCCAGTCCTCACCAATTGATGTACGTCGAGGACTTTACAAGAATATTGTCTTGTCTGGCGGTTCGACTTTATACAAAGACTTCGGCCGCAGGCTGCAGAGAGATATCAGACACTTGGTAGACGCACGCATTAAGGCATCCGAGACACGAAGTGGAGGAGCCAGGAGCGGTGGTCTGGAAGTCCAAGTAGTCACCCACAAACGACAGCGACATGGACCATGGTTCGGTGGCAGTCTGCTTGGCCAGACTCCGGAGTTCAGAAGCTACTGCCACACAAAAGCAGAGTACGATGAGATAGGTCCTAGCATTGTCAGGAGATTTGCCCTCCTTGGCGGGCCAGGAAGCACTTAGACTTTGCCTTTGCAACCAAGTAGTAGATGATGCGAGTAACCTTTTATGGCTCATACGAAGACAAACTCATGAGGAGAAAAGCTATTCAAACATGCAACTACCTTTCCGTCTCCAAACACAGTTTATTATGAAATCCATCTATTATTTATACAGTTTGTAGAAAGGCTGAATCATTGTGGGCTCTCCCTCTCCCTAGCCTAGAGGCGAGAGTGTTAGGCCAACTCTACTTCGTGGCTATAGTCAGGGAGATACTTCGCCCGACCTGCACCCCATTCACTCTCAGCTCGCAGGAGATCCCAAATGAAGAAAGCCACCTTCCATTCATCCACCCATCTCCTCCCACTCAGAGACAGTCACCTGAACGAGCACATCGTGGCTCACGCCTCCTTCCACAGCTAAGCGGGCCACTTTCTCTCCCATTTAGAAACTACGGATCCTTGTCCTCAGCTTCAACATCACCACTCACCCTGCTCAGCACACAAACGCCCTCAACGTGGCCCGTCTGCGGAAAGAAATCAAAGCCCCTCAAGCTCTCAACCTCATACCTCCACCTCCCACCAAAGCCCTGAACCAACAGGCCGACATCGCGTGCCTGCGTATGCACATTACAGCTGACATAGATAACCCGTCTGGGTCCAAAGTCACACAGCTGCTGCAGAAAGTCCTGGGAGGCGCCCTTACGCGGCGGGTCGAGGATCAACAGCGACTGGTCGGGCGGGAAGGGGACATCGAGGAAAAGGGTGCCTGCGTCGGCAGCAACGAAGCCCGCGTTGGGTACGTTGTTGCTCAGTGCGTTCCCCCGCGCCGCCTCGATGCCCTGCGTGTCCACGTCGATGCCCAGAACGGACGAGAATGCGGGCGCGAGTGACACCGCGAAGAGCCCTGAGCCGCAGTACGCGTCTAGGAGGTATTTGATTGGGGGTTCGCTAGGCGATGAGGACGAGGAGGAGGATTTCGGTGGGGTACATTGTTGCCGCACGTAGTTGATGAAGGTCGGGAGGATGGAGTTGTTGTTCTGGAAGAAGCTGTTCGCCAACGTGCGGAACGTCACATTGCCCACGTACTCGGTTGTGGCATCCGAGTGCACTGTTGTGTATGTCTTGACGTCCTGGTGAGTCGCATATGTGTGGATCATTATTGGCCTAGCTGGCGTGAAGGTGAGCTCTGTTTTGAGCGGGTGTTCATACGGGACCACGTATGTAGCTGTGTCGTTTGTGTTCTCCGATGCTGATGCAGATACTGGTGCTGGTGGTGCTGTTACGGCTTTCTTGCTTTCGCTCTTCTCTTTGCCAGAGCTACCATCTGTCACCGCCGCGGATTCTGCAGCGGGATTTGGCAATGCGGTGCGTTTAGTGGTCTCCCGAAGCAGGATTGTCATGCCCAGTTTACGGGAGGCAAATGTTTTGTGGATTCTGCTTCGTTCGAGCTTCATCCCCTCGTTAATCACCGGCGTGCCGATGGGGCATTGTTCGATGTCCATGACGGATCTGCGTCCCTTTTCATTGAATCCGATCTTGGGAGGCCCGCTAGTCTCAGTTCCGCGATTCTCCTTCCGAGTTCTACTCTCAGTAGTAAAATGTGGTGTAAGCTTAGTCCTGTAGCCGTACTGTATGGGTGAGCCGACCGTGTCCCCAACAAGGGGTATCAGCGACGGCTCCAAGTTCGAGAACTGTCTGAATGCTTTTTCGACAATGGTCTTCTTATGCCGCAGCTGGTCCTCGTACGAAAGCATCTGGAGCTGACAGCCCGAGCATTTGCCAAAATACTGGCACGCGGGAGTGACGCCCTCGCGCTTCTCGGATGGACTTAGGAGTTGGACATTGTCGGCCAAGGTGTAAAGATGGTTTGGGACTTGCGGGTAAGTCCTCGCGAGCACTCTATCACCTGGAACGGCAAAAGGGACGACAATTACGTGCTTATGTTCCTTTGAATACGCCAGTCCGTCACCTGTCGAGGATAATTCTTCAATCTCGAGTTCCAACTCCGTGTGATGAGGCAAGACAGGGTCGCCTCGCTTTTTCCGCTTGGAGTGCTCCACCACAAGCGCCGCCGTCACTGCCGCGTCGTCATTTTCTTCTGGCTGGTATTTTCTCAAGAGATCACCCGCCTCAAAGGCGAGAACATCCGCCGGTAGGCCTTCAGAGCGTGGGGGGATGTCTTGTGCTCGCCTTTTCCTCGCCTCGTCAAAGTCAGGAGTGACTTGTCTGGACTTTTTCATAGCGATCAATTGAGCATTATACTCTCCTGATTGGAGTAGCGGATCGGCAACAACGTCCTCGAGCTCCCTGGAGTTGAATGGGGTGAACTCGGACCCTGTTCTATCGAAGCGCGGTCTCCTTTGTGAGGCCTCCCTACGTGATCGATATTGAAAGTTTTTGGTCGAACAAGAGAATCTTCGGCCTGCCGAAATTTCAATTGCTCGAAAAACGCGGCCTCCGAACATGAATATAAGTTCAAATGAGGGCAGAGAACAATATTCAGCAAAGACTTGAAAACCATGTCACATAGCCGTTGGATGGTTCGAGACAGAAATCTCGAAAAAAAAGTTTGACCACGTGATCCAGGTTGCAGCATTAGGGTGATTCTGTACTCCGTAAGTACGGGTACTAGTTAATCAGATTAGATTGATTGGCCCGGTTCACAGGTTGATATTTTGTCCATGCTTACATAATCCACAATACGGGGCCGAATCATACCCAGATAATGATTGATCGCTGTCGGCATACGACAGTCTCCCATCGCAGAGTGTGTTCCATTCATTCATTACGGGCATTCAAGAGGACGGTCTCACTTCTTGTTAATCCCTCAAAGATATAAACATTCATTTTATGTGCCGATTGGCCACCCCTGTTGTTGGATTATGGTCCACCACTTCCTCGCCCAACCCATGTAATTCTTTCCTAGAAGCCAACCACGTTACGCAACAGTCTATTCCTACCCAAGATCATCACTGCGTGCAGGACTTATCGACGGGCTTCTTGACACGGCCATCGCCCGTAGATCGCCAATTGCAGGGCTACTGCGTAAACGAGTTGGTCTCTCCATCGATTCCTCGTGTTTTCTGGTTGATTTTCTCTTCGATTTCGCTTTTGGCGTTTGTTTCGACTTCAGAAGTGGCTTTTCGGCATCTGCAAGAATCTCGGCAGCAGAGAAGCGATGAGTAGCAAGCTCTGCCGGACCGTCGACCGCGCTGACGGGCGTCCGTGATTTGAAGCGACGGATGTATTCTTCTTCTGTCAATCCGGCGCCCATGATTTCCTGCGGCTCTGTCGACTCGACTTTCGCAATAGGCATGTAGGCGGGGGCTGGAGAGTAAGGCATTCGAGGTGATGAGAGCTGTGATGAAGCAACTTTGTAAAGAGGAAGGGTGCTTGATTCTTCAGTGCTTTGTTAGGAACTGTTCCTGCCCAATGAGCGCATGTGGAAGCAGTACTAACCTGTATCTTTCCGCCTCAGTCCAAGAAAAGATTTCGAAGACGATGTGATCTGCATATAAGGCTCAAGTTTCCTTGCCGCCCGCCGTCGGCGGCAATAAAATATGAGCATTCCGACCAGGGCGGTCACCGCCATCCCTACTGCGGCTGCACCTCCAGCCACAGCCACCATATTCGTCGAGGTGGATGTTGCAGCTGTCGCTGTTGGCATTGATGAGGAAGTCGAACCAGCAGAAATGGCACTCCTCAAGTCTCGTAACACTGGGCCAATCTTTGATCCTGGGCCCCTTGGATCGAGGGTCTCTGGATGGTATAAGTCTTGAGAACAGGGATTATTGGAACAATGTCGAAGAATAATTGGATCGGCAAGGTCGTACCTGCACAGTTCACTGCTATCTGAACAGGATACGCTATCGGAGTATTCAAGATTACCGCCAAGGCGAAGTGTAGCCAACAAACACTTAAAGTATCCTGCCCGACTTTGGCTTCCGAGCCCCGGTGAACGAGATAATGTTTTGCAAATGCGATATTCGTCTACTGATCAGTGATAAAGGAGCTCGCGGCGATGTTCGAGAACCAAGGCAAAGGAAAGTCTCGAAGGCGGAGATCAAAAAAGCAAAGAGATAACCAGAAGGCCAGGCATGAGATCAGGGGCGAACAAATCAAACCAAGAGTATATCAAACCTTTACGGCCTGGGAACACCAGTCATCAATAACCATGATTGATTCATGGTACCAGTCTGGAAGAGGGCAATGCATAGCTTAGCGGTAAGGACTGTGCAAGTACCGAGTACCTTGGTAGTTGAGCCACCACCACGGCCACTCCGTCTTGGTTAGATATTTCCAACCCAGGAAATTCAAAATGAGATCGCGAACCGGTCTATTCAAAAAACCTGTGGAGAGGGTGGCTATGCTCTGAGTCTTACTTCGTACTCAGTCCGGCTCAAACCCTGTCGCTCGTGTTGACATGGAGCCCCTGGTTTCTAGCAGCAATTCATGTATGTGCTTGGGGTGGTCAAGCTTCACAAGCATTATGCGAGGGGAACCGAATTCCAAGCGTAGACTGGCGGTTTCGTGAGGCTGAGATTTGTGGTGGGTGATAACTGCATTCCCTAGGATGGTCTGCGAACCGGAGGGACAAGATCCCAGTCATTATTTGTGACACTCACCGATCTGAGGAAAGAAGGTAGTAATTAATTTGCATGTTAGCAGAAGTTTTGGGCATGAGATGTCTAATGTTTTGCTCCATTTATCAGCAAAGCATCCATTATTTCCGAGCAGAAGAAAGGTACTTCGTTTCAACTTTGTTATTTCGAAATTTGGAAAAAGTTGTCAATCTGCAATGCTGCTTAGCTAAACGATGTACGGAGTAATACTCACCCAATATTACTCTGACCCAGCACTCTTAACTAAGTATTAATATCTTTAGGAAACCATGGAACTTATTCCGACAACTTTTGGTGGCTTATCCGGCAGTTATTAATTAAGAACTCCAGGCTGCCAGATTGGTAACCTCAAGTTTGGCCTAGGTCTCGATTCGCCACCTGTCTCTTTCTCAACAATCATACTAGCCTCTCCTTCAAATTCATCAAAGATCCTTGTGCCTTGTCTTTGCATTTAATCCTGGTATTCAAGGGCCACAGAAAGGCCAAGCTTAAATGCACAATTGCTGACGCCTCTGCTTCTAATTACTGCGCGGAGCCATTGCATTCTCTTCACCGCTGACGAAACCTTAAACAATGGCTCTGGAGCTCAGCGCACCAATAGGGATGCCACCCCGATGCGCAAACAGCGGACTACCAGATCGGAAATGACTGAGTCCTCCTCCCTAGTCACCCTTTCTTTCTATTCATAACATCTAACATATGCAAGGGGTATGAGAAGCACTTTAACACTGATACACTGGCGGCGTTCATTCACCTCTTGATCTTTTGTCGCCTAGCAATCCTCTCACTGAGCCGAAGAAGCGCCGTCTTGACCTCACCCTTCGGGAAAGAGTCGACATCGTAATAACCGGGTGCAAGATCTAGCAGCCATTCCCCTCGAACACCAGTCACCGTGCGGATATAGTTCTTACTAGTAAGAACAAATTCGTTGTAAATGACCCAATCACTCTCTTGACCGAGTACAGTGCTTGGATGCAACAGGACAGTTTGATTATCTTTGACGGTTGTGTAGGTCTTTCCGTTAGCTTCCTTCTTGGCCACTTGCATGAAGAAGCCGGATACCAAAGCTCGTCGAATGTTCTCGTAATACTTCTTGTCTTCAAATGGTGTAGACATCAACTCGAGCTCTTCTCGTTCCATGATGCGTTTTAGTTGAAGGCGAACGTTGTCCGCCGACTGAAGAGAGCGGAGACTGAGGAAGTGGTCGTGACACCATTGGCGTGGATTAGCCTGCGCTTCTGCACCTTTGAAAGCGTGATACACATTGAGAAGGGTCAGGTGATCTCCATCGGGATGGGCGAATAGATTCTTCATCTCATCTGCGCGCTTTCTTGCGGAGGCTGGGCGAACAAAGATTTGAGGGACCGATAGGAGTGCTACCAGACTCAGGATTTCATTCGAGCAATAGAATTCTGGAGACGATATGAGCATGACAGCAAGGGCAGGATCCAGAGGAAATTCCGAAGCTAGCCGGCCCATACTTGTTAAATTTCCATCGTCATCGAGACAAGCCAGGTAGTTCAATTCTTCTAGTGCTCGCATCAACGTCTCAGGTGCAGGCGGGTCCATCAGATCAAAATGAACTAAATCATCGATCCCCAGCTTCTTCAATTCCAATACTGTTGACGAGAGATTTGACTTCAAGATTTCGGGGTATGTTTGTTCAATGAGTTCCTTCTTGAACGCTCCCTCTGTGTAGAGACGGAAGCACTTTCCAGGGCGTGTACGGCCTGCACGACCAGCTCGTTGCTGAGCGGAGGCCTTCGATATCGGGGAAACAAGTAGTGACTCAACACGAATGCGTGGATTGTAGACCTTCTGCTTGGAAAATCCAGGATCCACCACGTAAACGATACCATCGATTGTCAAGGAGGTTTCCGCAATATTGGTGGCAATGATACATTTGCGTCCAGCCCGTCCACCTGGACGTCGGGGTGCAGGAGCAGGTTCAAAGATTTTCTGCTGTTGCGCTGGCGGTAACGAACCATAGAGGGGATACACCTTCATAGGCCCTGCGTCTGCCTCTCGTATCATCTCGTCGGCTTCCAACGATATCTTTCGGCAGGCATCTTCGATCTCCTCTTCACCTGTGAGGAAGAGGAGAATATCACCCTCTGCTTCAGTGGCGTGAATTTGGAGTACGGTTCGAATTGCAGCCTCAACGTAGTCCCGCTCTGGTTCTGGGGTGTAGAAGATCTCGACTGGATGTGTACGACCAGGCACAGGAAGCAACGGCGCATCCATGAAGTATCGTTGGAATTTTTGAGCATCCAGAGTTGCAGACATAATGATGAGCTTGAGGTCAGGTCTCCGCACAACCACCTCTTTGAGGAGGCCCATTAACACATCTGTGGCTAGGGTACGTTCGTGTGCTTCATCCAGGATAATCGTACTGTATCGTGTCAAGTCGTGGTCGTTCATGGCTTCTCTGAGAAGCATGCCGTCAGTCATATATTTGAGAATTGTCTTTTGGCTCGTCATATCTTCGAAACGGATACTGTAACCAACTTCATCTCCCAGCTTGACATCCATCTCTTGCGCCACACGCTCTGCCACTGACATGGCAGCGACTCTTCGGGGCTGCGTACAAGCGACCAACTTTCGCTGTTGCTGGGGTAGATCATCGTATAGAACAAATTGAGGAATTTGTGTAGTCTTGCCAGAACCTGTTTCACCAACAAAGACCAATATTTGTGACTTCTGGTAGAGTTGAAGGAATTCGTCTCTCTGGGCATGCACCGGCAGGTCCCTTCGAGTCTTCAGGATAGAAAAGTATCTCTCGGAAAGCGTTCGCCCAGTGAAGGGGTTGGTGGTGCCGTCCTCCGCCTCGCGTGCAAGGGCCGCAGTTGTTTTATGTCTCTGGAACTTGGCTAGAGGACCTTGGGGCACGGATGGCGGGGTGGAATAGCCGTTGCTATTTCCATTGGGTCCATTATCGTACCAATGTGCGAGATACGGATTATCTTGAGGATTCATGTCGTTTGAGGTCTTTTGTCGTTTTGCAGGAGCGCCGTCTAAATTGTCAGATCTCTTCGCAGCCATGATATCGAAACTTATCGATAGCGATGAGTGAAGTCACCTGCTGGGGTAAACTCCAGACTGATAATCTAGAAATCCGTGTGGGAGGTTTCGTCCACTTGAGGCGATACAAAAATACCTAATAGAACGAAGAAGAAGGAAGACAAGGCACTGTGACTCTGGACTCGACTTATTTTGCGCAAGGCGCAAACAAATCCAAGCATGAAGTTTCGAAAGGAAGAAAATTGTCAGTAGGGCTACGGAGAAACATTCATTATCGATAGAGGACCTTTCTTGCTTAGCCCCCTACGGTGAATCTTTACTCCTGTAATGCAAGAGCATAAGGACCACAAATTTTGCATCAGCTTTCGGTCTTTGGAAGGACAGGTAGTTTCACAATTCAGAGCGAGGGTACCTTCTTACTGTTCTGAAGGAAGGTTAATCATTATTTTCAGATTATTAGATGCCATGTCTATTTGTACAACCAAGCTTTTCCGAGATGCCTACTCGAATGGATTTGGTCCCAACTTCTCTTTGCAGACGGTCCTGCCGTCAATGAGGTGCAATTTTGGGATACCAGTTGGCGCAGGCATTGGGAGAGAATCTTCACGTCGTGGCCTCCAGGTCGCAGCCCTCTGTGTCTCCATGTCTTTCGGAGTGTGTACAATTCCACTGAACGGGCATCTACTGATTTCGTTGGCTTGACGAACTTGCTCAACCGTTCTTCCAAGGCTTGTCGTGCTTTTACCAGATCTCCCGGACGACACTGATGAAGGACGACCGGTCGAGCTATCATCATCGCTTCCGTTGCTTCCTAACATCCTCCGACCATTGATGTAGCCTTCTGGCTCAGCTGCTTCGGCTTGGATTTCCTCATCGGGTTGATCGTCGTCGAACTCTTTGCCATCTTCCAAGTGCCACTTGGCCATCAAATCATTCTGGATCCAGATAACCTTGCCAATCGCTTTCACAATTGCAATCTTCTGGGTCAGCTCTAGACGAGGATGCGAAAGAATGGCTTCAGTCATAGCATCTTGAATATATCCCAAGCAGGCTCCAAGAAAGATATAATCGACGTGCAAAGGGTTTTTTCGCCCTTTCCCAACATGCATGAGACTGTAATATGTTAGAACTTTGTTAGGCAAAGATGGAGAACCTGGATCCCATACCCAACTTTGTCCAAGTACTGCCAGTACTCCATTTTGCTTGGATCGGAGTTGAGTTTGGTAAGATACCATCTCAGGAACATCTTTCGGTGTCGAATCTGAGAGCCTTCTTCCTTTACCCATTCATCAGGATCTTCTTCGTTCCTGCTGTCCCTTGTACTGAAAACTCGTGCCGTGATATCGTGCATCAACAGCTTCTTGTAGACCATATTCACGATTGCCGGGATGATCTGCTTGATGTATTTCTGCCCATCTATTAAAGCCACAACATCGTCTGCATCGCCCTTGAGTTAGTGGTCCGAACTTTCACTATGGGGTATATTTAAGAGGCTATACCTGCGCTGAACTCGAGAAACTGCTGCAGGTATTGAACCCTGACAGGTAAAGAAATGTACAGCTCCCTTCTGTCAACATGCTCCATGTTCTTTGGTAAAGTCGCCATGCTGAATAATTGCTTGCTCTAAAAAGCTTAGAGCTGCCCCTGTGGACCCCGATGTGGTTCGAATTTTTTGAGGCTCTCCCATGTGGAAGTACGAGGGAATCCATTGCTATATACTGAGATCAGTCTGTTCACACCGATCTTCTGTTCTCCGACCGGGAGTGAAAAGCACTGTAATAGTGGATCGGTGCATAACCTTCGACTCCTTGAGCCCCCCTGTATGCGAAGTGGACATCTCCACCGGGCACGTGTGGTATGTGGTGTGATGATCGGGTTCTATTCTCTTGAAACTTGTTATTCAGAGATTCGCGAAACCGCTAACATCCAAGCATAACACCACTTTCAAAATATTCTTGCAGGAGGATCCCTGTTTCAAAGGACAGGCAATGCGCTTCGTAGGTCACCGCCGGAAAGTGGCTATGTCTTCGCGCCTTTGATGTCTCGGCTAAACCCCAAGGCTACAAACTATATTTCTTCAAACCACGAGAAATCCCGAATTTTCCTGTAGGCACTCTCGGCTCGAGTTTTGCGCGCCCCAAGTTTGAGAAAGCATTACGTGCATACCCTGAAACCAAGTAGAAAGGACACAAATAAATGTCTACCTTGGCGGGAATGTACCCACAAAGTTGAGGTCCCCGAGAAATTGGGATCCCAAAAATAGGGAAACAATCTACAAAGTGCCGGATGATGAACCGGCAACTGCCGACTCTAGCTACGCCAACTGGTTAGGCGTTTTGTCTAACGGCCAGTAGCGCAACGTCACCCTAGGAATGGAAGAAGACCTCGTTTGCTCATGGCTCCAAGAGTCAAGGGTAGCTTGTCTTTGTGCTAATTAGAGCCCGGGTCCAACCATCAGAGGGAGTCGGAAAAGAGCGGAAGACAGCCAGCCAACTCATTTCGTTTCCGTGTAATTTATTACGGGGGTTACCCGACAAGGCTCTGATCCCTGAACGTCTCGCTTAGATAGTGGAACGGTTGACCTGCATTCTAATGGTAGTTCTGGAAACCACCAACGTCCCTATTTGGGCCAGACCGCACGAACAGTGGAGTCCCCGGTGCCTGACAAGCAGTTCACAACTCCGAGTTACCATCTCAGTCCTCAATACCGAGTACTGCGCCTGTTCATCCCACCTGTTAAAGTTAAAGTAGTCGGTTGCTAACTCCAAACAGGTATTGCACCAGGAACTGAGTACCGGCAAAATTCCTGGATGAATAATCCATATCTCCTAGATCTCTGGAGTACGTAGTCCCTTTTGACACCAAATGAAAGGACTCGAACACTCTCGTGGCAGGCTTGACGAGCCTACCTAGGTTTGGGGCCATATTTCCTTGCGATACGAATATTTTCCGCAATAAAACTGCCGTATTCCGTACACCGTTCAGTAGGCGATGTAATAGTACTCCGTACACGACCCAGTTCTGACTCGTTCATTCGCAATCGGAGCTAGACTGAAACGCATATAGTATCAAAGTAGCAGAAAGCTTGCCAATAGGGTGGGATGGTTCGCCATGTGGTTGGCATGGCCCGAGCATTGTTGTCGAGAAAAGCGTGGAATGAGATCGCCTCTGGCGAAGCCGCCGAGCTCAGGGACGCTTCTTCTTAGCGAGATGGGTTTGTAGCGAGTTTTAGCCAAAAAAAAAATCACTAGCGACTGTGCTGTCAACTTGACCATTGTCGCATCATCCACAGCTCACGTGCTCACATTGATAATATGATGGTTGACGAGAGTCAAAACGAACGGACATCCTCTTTGATCAACCCTAGTAGACAGTGTGAGGCGAGGCGGACATGGACTATGAAACATACTCCCTTGCTGCTGACAAAGTGCCCTTCACCTCTCCTTCCCACCCACTTCCAAGCCAGTGACCTTCAATAATAGTGTTTCAGTTTCACATTCGGCGCCCACCTCTTCGCAGTTGCGCACTTCGATCACCCGTTCTCGAATATAATTGCTTCGTAATGGCCTCCTACACAGCATCTCAGGAATAAAACTTCAACTGGAAGCATCCCCATTCGGCACAGCTGTTTGTATGAGGGTCTCGCGGTGGGACTACTCGGGCCTCTCTCTTTGACATGAAGACTGAGGTCAAGCGCCGATTGTGGGGACACAACAACGTATTCTGGAAAGACTGTCTATCAGAAGAGGCTCCAGCAATGATACAGTAATAACGACCAAGCAGGTTGTGAGTCGTGTTTGAATACCAAGATAGCACTACGAGTAGATACCTCGGTATAGTAGTAATTGAGACTGAAGATGAAACTGTTTGTTTCTAATGGTGGGTGATCCGCCAAGCCTTGCGTGCCTGGTAGGTGCCTGGGTGTCCCTGGTGGGTGCCTGGTGTTCATAGGTTACCTTAGGTAATGTTGACGGAGTGAAGTCAGTTATACGAGTCCAAGTCGAGGAGGACTGCCAACAACATAGATCTACCAAACTAGGCACTCTACTTCCCGCACTTCAATCGGTATCTACATTGTTTCATACCATAACAATGTCCATCTGGTCCCTAGGCAGCTTTACAGGGTATGTGATGAGCTGCTTCTTTCATTTAACGACCCAACCAAGACTTGAAACCAATGAAGAGTGGAAAGGCCAGATTCCTGCAGCTACCCACCTCAAAGCACTGTTACCAAAACTCAATCGCTCGTGTTCAGCTGGATTTGAGATAAAGTTCCCGTAGCTGAACACCCTCTGAAGGTAGGCCTTATGTCTTTGAGGTAGAATCCTGATGTCTTTCTCCTAGCGTTTGGGCAAACCCTCTGGATTTAAGAATGCCAAGTCTACTTAGTGCCTACGGAGTGCACGGTCACTCCAATTCGAATTTCGGCATGCTCATCAGACGCTCTGGCCTATCGTATGGACTGAGAGTTTCTCACAAATTCTGGCTCTCGCATCCAGGCTTTCTTTTTACTGGCCGCGCAAGCTGGCTGAGCAATGTCCAATACTGAGACCATGTCTTCTCAGGAGGGGTGGTCGATCGTGGATAAATTAAAGCATTGTCCTGGTCGAGCATCTGTCCGCCATATCCGCAGGTCTGAGGGAAACAAGCTAGGTTGAAGTTCAAGTCTTCTTCGACGAGAGCAGGATCATTACTACCAATCTAGTAACAGTTTACAAGATGCTATATGTATCTGGGGCTATCAGCTTGCTGGCAACGTTAGGTGGTTCAGTCAATGTGTGCTTTCCCCTAGGCCCAACCTATCCTCCTCCTAGGGCACCCTCAAAGACAAAGGCTCTTGCGAGCGCGCTAACTAATCTCAACTCCTCGATCATCGAGTCGCTTACCACAAATGGCTCCGTTTATGGCCAGTTGGACCCAAATACCACCTCATTCTCTATGGAAATATTCTCATTGCGGGAAAGTCAGCCGCTATTTACCTACCATTTTTCGGCGCCAGAATTCGAGAATGCAACTGAAGGCGTGCGACAGGTCAATTCAAGCACAGTTTATCGGCTGGGAAGTATGTCAAAATTACTGTCAGTATACAATTTCTTGATAGCAGCTGGAGATGTGCACTTCAATCAGCCCATCACCAAATATGTGCCTGAATTGGCAAGCTTTGCGGCTCAGCACGAGGCAGCCTTGAAAACCAACGATATCGATACAGTCAACTGGGACCAAGTAACACTAGGAGCACTGGCAAGTCAAATGGCAGGCATCGCTCGTGAAGACGGCTTTGGAGCTGTTCAGGACGCAGATCTTCGGGCTGGTCTGGGATTACCTGAAGTTGCATCCATCAATGCGTCATTTTGTGGACCAACCGATATGCAAGTGCAAGTTCCCTGCACAAGAGCAGGTAATTACCATCGACGAACATTCCTCGTCCCGTCTAATCTGCCTTTTAGATTTCTTTGCGTCTATGTTTGATCAACATCCCGTCGTGCCTTCTTGGCATACACCAATTTACTCGAATGCAGCATTTCAGATCCTTTCATACGCCCTGGAAAATATTACTGGAAAGGCATTTAATGAAACCTTTCAGGAATTGATAATTGCGCCGTTGAAGTTGAACAATACTTATCTAGTGGCGCCAGCGAACGTCGATCTTGCAGTCATTCCTTATAACCGTTCATGGTCCTGGTTCGACTGGGACATGGGAGAAGAATCCCCTGCAGGTGGATATTACTCGAACTTGATTGATCTTCGGGCGATAGGTAAATCAATATTGAATTCGACCCTGCTGCCATCACAAATCACTAGGAAATGGATGAAACCAGTCACATTTACCGGAAGTGTGAATATATCAGTTGGTTCACCATGGGAAATTGTTCGTGCGCCCATGGAACGAAATATCTGGCTGTATACCAAAGGTGGCCACATAGGAACCTATACTTCGGAGATTATCTTGATCCCAGAATACGAGATTGGTGCAGCAGTACTAACTACTGGAGTCGAAGTTACAAATGACGTTGACTTACTAGCCAATCTATTTGCTGAGATTGTAGTTCCACAACTTGAGGATGTTGGCAAGGAGGAAGCCAACACGACGTACACTGGAACTTATCGGTCAGCTGCGACAAATGATACAATGGTAATCAGCGTGGATTCATTCCCGGGCCTGTTAATCAGCAACTGGACCTGGAATGGTACTGATGCAATCTCTCTCGTCGGTGAACTTGTTGGAGCAGCACCAGGTCAAGAAGTGGAAGTACGGCTGTGGCCCACAACTTTGACGGCGCATTCAGCGACAAATCCAGGGATCGATACCAAGACAAGCTGGCGAGTTTTGGTCCAGAAGCTGCCACTCCCTGAGTACGGCCCCTTTTTGGGCAACTGTGTCTCCTGGTTTCAAGTCGATCAGCTCACTTATGGTGGAGTGGGGGTTGATGAGATTGTATTTGATCTGAACGCTGATGGGACAAATGCAACCGGAGTAGAGGCTCGATTCTTCCGAGAGAATTATACTCGATCATGAAGAAGTGAGAAGAAGTAAGGAGCATTGATACATACTACGAGCGGCTTGTTACCCCCTGGCCAGCGGGTGTGTGGATAGCTAGGATGGCGAGATATGGTAGGCCTGAAACAGCATAACACAGTGCTGCTTTACGATCACATGTAATTTCCTCGTCAGTGGTGACTCGTGAGAAACCGGAGTTTCTTGCAGAGGCCGATAATCGATAAGGATGAAAGGCTCGGGACAGTTGCCCTCTGTTGAATGCCCCTCGAACCCTGATTCGATGCCCCGCCGTCAACAGATGCTGTACACTGCTCTTAGCAGGGCGAGTACTCGTACAGATCCGATCCTCCAGCTTGCTTCTTGCTTTTTTTCCTTTTCTTTTCTCTCTCTTTATTTTGCTCTCAACTATCCACTGAAGACTTCGATTCTTCCATATTCGAGACCAAAAGCCTGCCAATATCTCACACTGACCAACAAGCCCAAACAACCGCCATCATGGGTCGTAAGTTCTTCGTTGGAGGTAACTTCAAAATGTGAGTGTTGGATATTAGTACTTAAACTCGCCGAAGCTTCACACATTTCTTGGTATCTACCTCCATCCAAATCTGGTACTGATACTGCTCTCTTTGTCAGGAATGGCACGATCTCGTCCATCAAGGAGATCGTCCACAACCTCTCAACTGCCAAGCTAGGTATGTTCAATGCCCCTCCGTCCTCCCACTTCCCCTGCCCCGACTCCTTTTCGTGGCCTTAGGAGCAAGAAGTCGAAGGATACTCCACAAGTGGAAGTGGCCCAATATATTATGTACATAGGAATCTTTCAAATGCTGACCACTGACATTATCATTCTAGACTCGAATACCGAAGTCGTCGTGGCTCCCCCATCCCTCTACCTGCTGTTGACCCGCGAACACTTGTCCCCCAACATCGAAGTAGCCGCCCAGAATGTCTTCGATAGACCTAATGGCGCTTTCACCGGCGAAATCTCTGTAGCTCAGCTGAAGGATAGCAACATCACATGGACATTGTTGGGCCATTCCGAGCGCCGGACCATCCTCAGAGAAGAGGACGAGTTTGTGGCCTGCAAGTCCAAGGCCGCTCTAGATGGCGGAATTGGCGTCATTCTATGCTGCGGTGAAAGTCTCGAGGAGAGAGAAGCAGGCACCACCGTGGATGTGGTCACCAGACAACTGGCAGCTGTGAACAAGTCAATCGGCAAAGATGGCTGGAAGAACGTCGTCATTGCCTACGAGCCCATCTGGGCCATTGGAACCGGAAAGGTTGCCACAACTGGTATGAACTCATTCTTGAGGCACTCCGTCCTTCAACATCGCAATTCTCCAGGATACTAATTGCACGTTGGATTTGTAGAACAAGCACAAGAAGTCCACGCAGCCATCAGAAAATGGCTCTCCGAATCCGTAAGCTCTGAAGCTGCTGAAAATACGAGGATCATCTATGGTGGCAGTGTGTCCGAGAAGAACTGCAGAGAGCTGGCGAAGCAACCCGACGTTGACGGTTTCTTGGTTGGCGGTGCCAGTCTCAAACCTGCTTGTAAGCTGACCCGTCTGTTGTCGTTATTTTTTGTCGTATACTAAGTCCACTTTTCTCACAGTTGTCGACATCATCAACGCCAACATTTGATTTCGTGCGATCAAGACGAATGGCAAAATTCTTTACAAGAGATATGTGTGGGTGACTTCACAGCTCCAAGAATCTCTACCCACAAAACACCCTATAGTCAAAACTCCCCGGAGTCTAAAGCATGACCTTAAAGAGAATGAAATACAAAAAGGATGTCGGGAACACGGCTCCCCATCGTCCTGATTCTACCCAAACCCAAATTGAGTATCAGTGCGTACGGGTGGTCCAAATCATCCCTGTAACAGGCGCCTAGACCAAACTGATACATCGTTATGTTCGGCTCGTAAATCGACTAGAACACGCTCGCGAGGGTGAAATACACCAGATGAAAGAACCTTATGGGAAAGAACATTATACATGTAGGCCCAACTTGAACGGCTTGATATTCAATTCACCGGCCCCGCAAACGCCAGTTGATATTGCTGAGATTTAATGACTTGCTACATATGTGCTTGCTTTGACAACAGAAAACGTGTGCATTCCACAAATCACAGGGTGGATTTCCTCCAGGTTTGAAATTGTGATTTGAGAATATCCCCTTCTCCATGTTTGACGCCCAACCTAGAGGGCCCACTTTTCAATTTGATCACAACTCCTTCCTTTTCTTTGGTCGTCGTCTCCTGTCCTCTCGACTCCGCTCCAGCCACCAACACATTATCTCCTCTTCTCCTCAAGCAGTAGCAGCCCAGGCATTCCTAAAATTAGTCAAGCCAGCCATCAAGCCCAAGAAGCCAATAACACCAGAATTCAAACCCACGCCCTCAGGGTAATTGCTGTACTGCACGGCAACAGGAAGCCAATACGCAGCAGTCATGAACTCCGTCCACCACTTCCGATTGAACTCCTCCTTCTCCTTCGCAGACCTAGTTGGGGCTCGCGATTTTTCGAGTTCCGCCTCGCGCCACAACCGCAGGAAATCCGACGACACGCCAACCAGCCAGGCGCGACAGCTCCAAGCAACCCATTTTGCGACGCCACCACGCTTCTCCAGTACGGAAACAGGCACGACCCCCTTGCCAGCCAGATGGTAGATGTTCTCAATCAGTTGAAACCCGATGTATCCCGTGCATTGTAGGAGGGCGATGCGGTGAAGGGCTGGGTCCATCTCTTTGGAGGTTTTCCTGGACAGGAGGGTCTTCATCCAAATGTAGAGGGGGAGAAGCCCTGTCAAGCGCAGGCTTGTGCGGGTGTCGGAGACGAGGGCCCCCAACGGTGTCAGGAAGGACGTCGCCGCGGCGGTCGCTGCTGGGGCGGCGATGACAGGCGCTTTGGATGCCCGTCCTACAATGCGCGAGATATAGGCGATGACAGCGGCGCGGGTAGGGGACTGTGCGTGAAGGTACGCTGCGACGTAGAGCGAGTAGTTCAGCGTGGACAATGCGGCGCCCAGTCCCGCGGTGGTTTTAATCATTCT